>Ga0206129_10006157_pt1 | contig 12313 bp, 10 predicted proteins | sample Helgoland_Spring_8_FD_148616 | JGI IMG/M metagenome (GOLD analysis project Ga0206129, IMG submission 148616) | Pelagic subsurface seawater microbial communities from Kabeltonne, Helgoland, North Sea - Helgoland_Spring_Bloom_20160502_2 | ecosystem: Environmental > Aquatic > Marine > Epipelagic ...
CTGTTAGCAGCAGGCAAAGCAGGAATAGTGAAGAGTCGTCCAAGTTGACGAGCCGCATGTCAGTGATTATGAAGCGGTCAAGCACGATCACAACCGCCCAAAGCAAGCCTGCTTTGATAGCTGTCCAACAGATTAAAAAAAATAAGGCGAAACGGTTGCCGTCTATATCGCTGCTGTTCATGCGGAGCTTTGTCTAATAGTTTTTATAAGAATAACCGAAGGTGAACGTTGTGTCGCATAGATGAGCGTGGGCCATGGGGGTGGTCTACGTTATATGTAGATGTCCTCACCCACATTGGGGAAGCTGGCCTTGTCCCCGTTAATTAGAAAGCAATTTTTTCCCCGCTATGAAACGCAAATAAAGCGTATCAAGAGACGTAAGAACCATCAGCGCCAGCAACGCTGATTAACAAATCATCAACTGCAGAAGCGCCAACTAAGCTGACAACGGTGTTGTACTTGATGCCGGCAGCAATGGGGTAGGCTTCGGCGATTTCTTGCGCAAACTCTGCAGTGAACTCACCGTTACGAACAACTGTTGTTATCAATGGGTCAATTTCAGCGTAGTTGAAAGCAGTGCCGTTGTGAGCAACCGTGTGCACTGTGCCGTTGTCCAGCTCAATCAAACCTTTGAGCATTGACACGGTGCCGAAGAGGTCAACGATCACATCTAAAGTGTTACCAGCGACCACTGTTTTAGAGGTGTCATTAACGGTTGTTGATGCACTCGCACCACCTGCTGTTGCGGTTAGCGTTTCAGCGCCTTCAGTTAAGTTGTCGTTGACTAAAGTGACTGAGATGGTGGCAACACCACTAGTGTTGACTAATGCTGTACCACTCAATGACCCTGAAATATCAGCAGCGGATACACCTGAGATCGTATAAGGCACAGCAGTTCCAGCTGTAACGTTCTTGGTGGTTAGTGTGAAAGAAGCCGTGCCACCTTCATCTGCATTAGAAAAGTTGCTCGAGATCGAGTAACTGGCGGCAGAAGCTGGAACATCGCTGACCAGTTTTGATGCATCTAAATATGCCTCGCTAATCGCAGCGTTGTAAGAAGCTTTTACGGCCAGCATGTCCTTGTCTGATCCGCCGTAATTCGACACGGCGGAGGCGAGGTCCAAAATCGCTTGAACACGGACGTTTGAATTCGCTGCTAAGTAGGCCTCCATCTGCTGGGAGGTCCATATGTTTTGCAAACCTAAACTTGAAAGCACTGAAATAGCTAGTGCTTTATCGGATACGTTGGCATTCACTCCACCAACCGCTGCGACGTATGCGTTCATGCCATTTGCGTTGATGTATGCTTTGTTATTGTTGTAGTCAGTCGCACTGGGACCTTTTCCTGTGAACACTAAATGTATCGTTAGTACGTGCTCATAAGGGTTGAGAATTTCTCCTTGCTTCGTGGCCTGTTCTAAAAGCAAAAAATCTTCAATCTGTAGGCTACGGGAAGGCGTGCTCGCCGTAGCTTGAATAAGTTCACCTATGTTGAAAGTACCATCTGTGAATTGAATTTTTTCAACATTTAAAAGAGTATCCTGCCCCTCTGCAGCCGAGAGAACCTCTACCCCCGAGCCGCCGGGAGAGGCGGTGATGCTGTACGAACTACTTGTACCCTTGTATTTCGCTGTGTCGATCCCAAAACCACCATCAATGAAGTCATTTCCTCCAGCGCCAAAGATAGTGTCGTTACCCTGACCGCCATACAGCATATTAGCGAATAGGTTCCCGTTAATCGTATCAGCGTACCCAGAGCCAATCACGTTTTCGTAGTCCCCCGCCAGCCAACGCAGAGTTTGCGGCACGCTTGAATACCAGTCACGAGTTGGCACGGCTATGCCTGCTCGAGTGTCTGATAGATTAGAAAGGCTCTCTTCGGGTAGATATATGGTCCAACCAACCGTACTTTTACTAGCATCTACTGCGTCTGCTCCGGATGGGTCCCAAATCGTTAGGTAAAGGTTGTCATCTGTGAGGGTGAACGTATCGTTACCCGAGTTAACTTCTGTGTTTTTCCCATACAAGTACTGAAGTGCATAGACATCCAAGATCATTGGAGTTGCCGGATCCCAGCTGAAGTAGTTCCATTTAGCGTCGTCGTCATATGACATCACCGTCATGATGTCTGTGTCCATCTGCCCAAAGCCAGCACTATTAAAAGTGGGCCGCCCCGTGCCGCCATCATCATGAGGATGTTTTAAGCCTAGTGCGTGTCCCATCTCATGTAGTAACAGAAACCACCCCTGAGAGCCAAGCTCGTAGCTTGGTAGGTAGTTGGCCTCACTTTTAAAGTTGATGTAGATATCCCCCGGCGCCCCGGGATATAGAGCATCGACAGAAGAATTTGGAAAAAACCCCAATGCCCAACTGTCACTTGAGTTGAACAGAAGGTACCTAGCGTCCGCTGAGAGCGTGATTTCTGCACCGCTGCTCGCAGCCACAATTGGATTGACATAAAAGCCGGAAAAATTGAACTTTATGTTCGTGTAATAAGAGATTTCTTCCGAGACAGTCGTTAGCCATAACGCCATCTGCGCTGGTTCATGCCAATACTCACCGTCGAAACCATTCGCTAATGCGATATCGATAGTGCGGCTTTCATCCACTTTCCAAAAATATCCGTTTGTGGTCGCATCTATCAGGCCATCGCCAGTAGGCTGGAAATAGGCTGGGTACGGATTTCCAACATTAGTGACCATGATTGTTAGAAAGTGGTTTTAAGGTAATTGGAGTATCGTCCAAAAAGGTTGGGAGTGGAGGTGGTCTACGTTATCCATAGATGACCTCGCCCACACACGAGGTTTTTAACACCTCTTTCTGGGGCGTAGGATGGTTAGTCATTCGGATACTATTGAGCCTGCTTAGATAAAAAAGGGGACGGTGGAGCGCTGCTTTAACAGGTCAGGATCGTAGGTGTCCCCTTTTTGATCCAGAGGCAAGAGTAGAAAAGAAGGCCTCGGGGCTACGATGCAAAATGTGCAAAACCCAATCAGGATGGTAGAGGGGTAGTAAACTGAAAATTACAGATTATTCCAGCCATGTTGGCTGAACACATCATTTGCATCACAAAAGTCGGTTTTTTACCGAGGAGATTTAGATGGCCTATTTTTCAAAATTGGACGAATCTTCTTACTACGCAGGCTCATTTGATCTAAAAGATTCCACCTACGATTATTCAGCGCCATATGGCCAGCTTGTAGAGGGGCAGTGGAGTTCTGGTGAGTTAACTTATGCTCAAGGGACATATGGACCAGACGTTGACATCTTCGACCTCGGTTTTCTTTCAACGGGCACCTACCGTATTCAGGTAGATGACTACACATGGGACTATTCTAATTTTGATGCGGGAAGTGTGTCGTCGTTCAGCCTACTGAGTTCAACGGGGTATGCGATTGCAACCAAATACGGGACGTACTCCGACATTGAATTTTCGGTTACTGGCATTCCCCCAAATCAGTAGACACTCTTCATAACGCAATTTGACGCCTCTCGAACTCAAGGGGGCTGAGCTGATCAAGATGTTTGTGACGCCGAACTGGATTGTAGAAGCCTTCAATGTACTCAAAGACTTCAGACCTGGCCTCCTGCCTTGTTTTGCAAATCCTCTTTTTGATTTTTTCACTCTTCAAGTTACTGAAGAACGATTCGGCCACTGCGTTGTCCCAGCAGTTGCCTCTTCGACTCATGCTGGGGCTTAAACGGTTCTCCTTGCACCAGCGGCTGAACTCATCACTGCCAAACTGTGAACCTTGATCCGAGTGAATGATGACCGATCCCTTGGGTCGGCGACGCCATACCGCCATCGTCAACGCGTCCAGCACCAAAGTGGTCTCCATGCTGCCTCTCATGCTCCAGCCAACCACCGCCCTTGAGTGCAAGTCCAGCACCACCGCTAAGTACAGCCAACCCTCATACGTGCGGATGTACGTGATATCGGTCACCCAAACTTGATCGGCCTCGTCTTGCTGGAACTGGCGCTGCAACTGGTTGGGCGAGACCTGTGAGGGCCGGCCCACCTTGTAACGTGGCCTTTTGTAGCCACGTACTGACTTGATTTGAGCCATCCGCATGAGCCTAGCCACCCTGTTCTCGCTGCACTGAACACCAGCCTCCCTCAGATCACAAAAGATTCGGGGGCTGCCGTAGATGCCCATGCTCTGGTCATAGAACTCTTTGATCTGCGCTGTCAGGGCTTGATTCTCCACGGCCCTTGGTGACAAGGGCTCCTGCAACCACGCGTAGTAGCCACTGCGGTGAACGTCCAGCACCCGGCACATGCCGCTCAAGGTGAACTCTGTTCGGTGCTCCTGGATAAACGCGTACTTCACTCGGACTGTCTGGCAAAGTACGCGGCGGCCTTTTTTAGGATGTCGCGCTCCTCAGTGGTGCGCCTTAACTCAGCCTTGAGTTTTGCCACTTCGGCCTGCATCGCTCGCATGTCTCCCACCGGAACACCATCAGCGGCCTTGGACTTGCGAACCCAGTTGTACAAAACCCCTTCGCCCAATCCTAGGCGCGAGGCAACATCGACGACCGTATGGCCCTTGTCCACCACCTGCTTGACAGCCTCAGACTTGAACTCGGCTGTGTATTTCGACCTTTGCATCTCAAATTCTCCATTTCAGTTGAACATCTTAGATGTCTACTGATTTGGGGGAATGCCACATTGCGTAGAGCGCTTGCGAGTTTTCTCAGCATTCCGACACACCGAAAGATCAGCCGCCCGGAGAGGGGAGTTGTCACTCGGATACTGTCGTACCTGCCCTGGTACAAAAAAGAACACAGAAAAAAAGCAGCTATTCGTAGGGGCTGCGCAAAACACCCCAGTAGTGCATCCGTTAGAACCAGCATAGATCGACACTGACATGACTTCGAGGTGGTTCATGTATTTTTAGATCTATAGAAGACATTTCTCTTTTCATAAAACTATTTCGCAGTTGTTTTATAGCAACCAAAAATATATATTTACTTCAATGAGGCAACAGGGTAATCCACTAGATGGTGAGAGATATATGATCCGCTCCGGTGTCTAGGCAACGCAATGAGATGGGTTGCTTATGGGCCACCTAGCATTAAAAAGTAGGTCGTGGGATCTGCTTTTTTTTGGACAGCAATTGTTTGTTCAATCCTTTACCTCGTGAGTGAAATTATGAAAAAAACTGTGATTTTGGCAGCCGTGATTGCCGCGTTTGCTTTGACCGCTTGTGGCAAAAAAGAAGAAGCCGCTGCCCCCGTTGAGGCACCAGCAGCAGCTGCTGTACCTGCAACAGAGGCACCTGCAACGGAAGCACCCGCAACAGACGCGCCAGCAACAGAAGCTCCTGCAACAGACGCGCCAGCGGCCCCCGCTGCTGAGCCAGCAAAGCAATAAGCTCTAGAGTTTGAGTTTGAGCTTGAGCCATCGCACATTCGGCGGCTTCAAAAATAACCGCCTTCGGGCGGTTTTTTTATATCTTCAAACTCTCTCGCAGACACTGCGCTCACAGATACCTAAACCTAAGCGCCAATGGCCTCTTGAACCCCTTCGAAGACATACCCGGGTAGGGGTTGTTGGTCACCCGGATACTGTTTTACCCGCCCAGATACAAAACAGAGAAAATTTGAGTCAGCGTTAACCGCTAAGAGAGGATGTCGCCGCCCTGCACCACAAAGCCACCCAGCTAATAGACAGTTTCAGGTCTGCGTTGCACTAAGTCCTGAGACACCGCCTCGTAGGCGTACGCGAGCTGTAGCACGGCTAGATCCCCTCTCGGCTTGCCGATTAATTGCATCCCCATTGGCAGCCCTTTCTCATTGAAACCGACTGGTACGCTTATGCATGGCAGTCCTGCAAATGTGGCGTAAATCACGACCTCCATCCAACGGTGATATGTATCCATGGCAACGCCATTGATGCATTTTGGCCAGCGCTCCTCAGCGTCAAATGGCCAAACCTGCGAAACCGGTAACGCCAAGAAATCGTATTGTTCAAAGTGCGACAGTAAATGCCGGTAGAACACCGTGCGTTGAACGCTTGCTCTCATGAAGTCGGTACCTGTCAGACTTGCGGCTTGGTCGTACTCCCACAAAGCTTCAGGCTTAATGAAAGCGCGGTTTTCTGGTTTCAACAACATCGGCGCAAGCCGGGAGGCGACCAGCGCACGCCGCCAAACCAACCATGACTGCCAGACATTCTCTGGAGGCGTTCCAAGTGCTGTTGGTTCGACCGCACAGCCGAGACGTTGCAACCGCGCAAGACCCTGTTCACAAATGTCCAAAATTCCGTGCGCCATCGGCAAATAGCCAGACAGATCCCCAAGCCAAGCGATGCGAACATCCTTGCCATCGAAACCGCCCAAAGGTGCGTTAAATCGCACGCCATCTGAAATCGACAACGGTGAACGCGCATCAAATCCAGCTTGTACATCAAGCAGGCGCGCTACATCCTGCACCGTGCGCCCCATGGGTCCCTCGGTTCCAAGCTGCGCCATCCAAGTGTCTTGGTTGGGCCACCCGGGCTCCCGTCCCTGACTAGGTCGAAAACCAAATACATTGTTCCAACCTGCCGGATTACGCAGACTTCCCATAAAGTCGGACCCATCTGCGACTGGTAGTAACCGCAAGGCCAAGGCAACAGCGGCGCCGCCACTACTACCGCCTGCCGAGAGAGTGGCATCGTAGGCGTTACGGGTGACCCCAAACACGTCATTAAATGTGTGCGATCCCAGCCCAAATTCAGGCGTATTGGTTTTGCCAACGACGATGCAACCTGCTTGTTTCATGCGCTCCACCATCAAGCTATCGGTAGCCGGAATAGAATCTCGAAGCAGCGGCGACCCGTGGGTGGTGACGATGCCTGCCGTCACACTTAGATCTTTAATCGCCTGCGGCATCCCGTGCATCCAGCCCATGGAAATGCCGTGAGCCAACTGGGAATCTCGCTCGTCTGCCTGCGCCAACAGCAGGTCGGCATCCTGCAGAGAAACGATTGCGTTGTAGTGCGGGTTGAGCACTGCAATGCGGTCAAGCGTAGCGCTCATCACCTCACGGCAAGACACGTGCTTTTCATGAATAGCGAGAGACAAAGCACTCGCGTCGATGTCAAGGATGCGTGTGTCGCTGGGAGGTATCGATTTCATTTGAGTCTTTGATTTCCAAAAGAAAGAGACGTTATCGCTAACGGGACGACTTGGCAACTCGATCAATGCGCTGGTGTGGCGCTATGGCATTTCTCCGAAATATGCAGACAAGCCCGCCCGTTGTAATTAGTTAACTTACTGGCCTGCACTATCGCCCTGCCCGCGTCCTAGCAACCGCGAAGGCTCTGTGCGCTGACGGAGCCATCCCAGAAGGTCACCAATAACCTCGGCGTGCTCAGGTTCGTTAAAAATCTCGTGATAAAGCCCTGCGTATGTTTTTAGCGTTTTGTCTGCGCTGGACACACTCTCCACAAACCAGCTAGCGCCTTTGGGGTCTACCAATCGGTCTGCCGTCCCTTGCATCACCAGCAAGGGCAACTGCATGTCTTGAAGTCGCGGGCCCAAGCCATTAATGGACCGCAAGAGCTCTGCCGCCAAACGGGCCGGGGTCTTCTTGTGAAATACCAACGGGTCGTTTGAATAGGCAGCGACGACGACGGGGTCACGCGAGACAAGTTCTGGCCTAACAGGTAACACGCCCACCTGCGGTGCGACAACAGACAAGATTTTTCCTATCGCGATAGTCAGCGCTGACACGCCCTCCCCCACATAGACCGCAGGTGCCGACAGCACCAGACCGCTAAGGCCTTCGGCATGCTCTAGGGCGTGCAAGCTAGCGATTAGGCCGCCCATACTGTGACCTAAGAGAAAGGTGGGTACACCGGAGTGGCGCGGCACAACCTGTTGGCGAAACTGCCATAAGGGCTCAGTCAAGTCCTCAAACGTATGAATCACCTCACGCGCGCCCTGCGATTGACCGTGCCCCATATGGTCTAGCGCGTAGACCGCGTAGCCTTCAGGGACCAAGCGGTGAACGACATTCGTGTACCGGCCCGAGTGCTCACCCAGCCCATGCACGAGTAAGACCACCCCTTTGGGCGCGCCATCGGGCAGCCACGATTGCCAAAAAATGTCGACTCCGCGTGGCCCAGAGAAAGTACCTGCTACGTGCGCCATTACAAATCCTATTTACGGTGAGTTGGTCAGTAAAAGCCGCCGCCGGCTACGAGGTTTGCAACGCCAAAAAACGCTTTAATGCGGCGCTGGTTGTCAGTGGGTCTTCCTCATGCGGGACGTGGCCCAATGCATCAAAAATAACAAGTCTGCTGTTAACAAGGTCCGCATGGAAGCGGTCTGCTATTTCCGGGGGAACCAGTCGATCTTGGGCACCCCACATAATCAGGGTTGGTACGTTGATTTCTGATACGCGCGTTGAAAACGCATCCAGGCGGGCTCGGCGCATTCTCAACGCCAACGCCTCCCGGTTGCCTGCGCGCGTGATGAGGTCGAAGTAACGATCTACCAGCGCTGGCGTAACCAAGCTTGGGTTGGCGTATACGTTCTTGACGCTACTTTCTACCACCGCGCGCGGCAAGACGTTTTTCATCAGCTGATTCAGTATGGGCGTGTTCGCAATTCTGAGGCCAATCGGGACGGACTTAGGTTGGAACGGGTAACCAACCGCATCGATCAGTACAAGCCGCTCGACGCGTGCTGGGTGCAACAGCGCCGCAACCCACGACACATGACCGCCCAATGAGTTACCCACCAGCACACACTTATACACGTGCAGGCTATCCAAAAACGCGATGAGCGTCTGCACATAGCTTTCAACGGAGTAATCGCCGCTGGGTGAAGGCCCCGTCAGCCCGAAGGCGGGTAGGTCGAAGCGAATCACCCGCCGTTCGCCGCTAAGCGCGCTGGCCCAGCCATCCCAGGTGTGCAAAGAGGCGCTTGTGCCATGCAGTAAGACGATGGGGAGTCCATCCTCACGGGGGCCCTCATCTCTAAAATGCAGCGGCACACCCAAGACATCAATAAACTGCGAAGGCGGCGGTGCCCAACGCACGCTAAGATCGGCCACGCTACGGTCTGCCACGCGGTTTAGCAACAGGTAGGCACCCGCTCCCGCAGACAAGAGTAACAGCAGTAACAGCAGCAGCAGAAGAAGCGACAGCAGAAGCGACAACGACACGACTCCCCGACGACAACAACAAAACGGCTGCGGGCGACGCCCGACGTGTAAAGGACAACGCCGGCAGTTTAGGAACAGACGCTATACGATGAGATATTACACCGCGACCTCGGGAGCCTAGGCCAGTCTGTTTCTTGGACCTAAGTGATTGCGCGTACCCGCTTAATGGCTAAACTGGTGACCCACTCAACGCGGGAGCGCGCCCTTGACCGACAACACCCTTCCTATCATCTGGGTAGATGCCATTTTGATCTTCACTCTCTGCGAGTGGCTTTACCTGGGCTTACGAAGCACCCGAGCACATAAGGGCTTGGGGTTTGCCGACATCAGCTGCGGACTGCTCCCGGGGTTCCTGTTGATGCTCGCGCTTCGGTTTGCGTCACCCCCTAATTTACCGCTAGAAGTATTTTTGTGTCTTGCGCTGGCGGGGGTGGCACATGCGCTAGATTTTTACCGTCGATACAGATAAGCCGCATGCTCAACCGGAGCAGCGCGGGGGCGCATTAGCCACCCACGCGAGGCCGATGGGTCTTGCGCCCCAACAGTCGTAAGCGCGAGCGGAATTCGCCTCTATCGACGTAACAGCCACGAAAGTGCCGAATACCCGTCGATGGATCAAAGGAATCGCGTCCATGCAGGATGCGCCGATTATCAAAGACCACCATCTGACCCGCCTCTAGTTTGATTGCCAGACGGTACATTGGATCGCGGGTTTTGGCCATGTAGGCGCGGTAGGCGCGGTAATAGGCCGGCATGATGTCGACTGGCATCTCAAAAACGCCTGCAATGTGTGCGTTGTATCGAATCTCGATGACCTCGCCTTTTGAGTCCAAGGTAATAACCGGTCTATGAATTCGAATATCAGCGGTATCGTCATGAAACCGGAAGGGAATGGCGACTTCGCACAGCAGACGAAACGCGTCGGGGTCTTCTGTGCGCAGATCGGCCGCCATGGCGAAACCATCCGCAAATAGCGACCCGCCGCCGGTCGCCTCATTGGCTAGGCAATGCAAGAACTGATAACCAGGGGGTACTTCTTGGTTGGGCAAGTCTGTATGTAGCGGAAGGGCTATTGAGGTGTAAGCAAGGTTGTTGGGATCAGGTTTATTGAGTACCTCAAAGGTCGTGCCGAAGTTAGTGGTACGCAAAAACCCTATCCGTTTGGCAATCTCTACGCCAGCGTCGCCGTCACCTGCGAGGCCATTGATCATCGCAATGCCATGTGCGGCGGTGTCTTGCATCCATTTGTTTAACGCCGCATCATCCACCAAGACGGCCGCCGCCGGGTGACAAGCAATGGATACAACCGCTTGACCTGTGCGCCAAAGCTGCGCCGGAATGTCGCCTAAGTCCGCCTCGGCTCCGCCTAGACGGGTTGTCGCGATCAAAGACACCGGCATGCGGCTGTTATGGCCGTCGGCGTACGCCAGCAGCGCGGTGTCGCCCTCGAGCTGGGCGGAGACCAGCAGGGGGGTGTCATCAACTGCCAGCAAATCAAGCAAGCGCTCATGTGTGTCTGGATGCAGACCGGATGGGCAATTGTCGCGCAGCCAAATTGACGGAACGCGCGTGGTCGAAGCGTCTGCCCAAGTGACGATCAGCGCGTCTGTGCTGACCTGCAGGTTGTTTATTGTCATACGTATGGAGGCTCGTTGGATGTTGGGAAATCTAGTTATTCCGACAGTGGGCGGCGGCGTGTGGAGGTGGTTGCCATTGAGAAGCCAGAACGTCAGCAACGTCTAGACAGAACCCAAGCGCACGTTCACGGGCTTGGCATCAATCGGCGGTCAATTTCCACATGGCTCGCGCAAAACATCGCTAATGAATGTCGCTTTGCACTGTAAAAAATAGTCTTATAAAACTACTAAATATGTATATATTATTTAGAAAATAACGCCTAGGTATTATACAAGAGGGCGCGTTGACCTCTCCGCTGGTCACGGCTTAAGGGTGATACAGGCCACACACCGCGCCTATTCATAGCGACCCATACAATAGAGTTATGCTGTTTTTAATGACTATTTTTGCTAACTGAGCAGGCGGTGTTGTCTCTATTGCAATCACCCCCACCCCGGGGAAAGGCGGGTCGGCCACGCAGATGCCGCTCTAACGTACCCGATACAAATCTATTTAAAAGAAAGTGATCGTCGCATGACCCACCGCCCGCTCCCCTTGTTTGCCTTGCTTTTATCTTCATGTGCCTTGCTGCTCGTCGCCCTATCGGCGCAGGCCCATACGGGTGCGACCGGCGTTGTGAAAGACCGCATGGACCGATTCAAGGAGAGCAAGCAAACCCTTAAAGACCTCAAGGGGGCATTGGCGAACGCGGATGTCGAACGTATTGAATCGCTTTCGCAGCCGTTGATTGAGTGGTCGCAAGTGCTACCGAGCTATTTCCCTGCAGGCTCAAACGAGTCGCCAAGCGAGGCGCGTGATGCTATCTGGGAAGACTGGAAAGACTTTGAAGCCAAATCTGCGGGCTTCGAGCAAGCGGCCCGCAATCTGAATCAGGCAGCTAAAGAGCGCCAACCAGTCGCAAACTTGCAAGTGCTCTACAGCGAATTAGGCGCTTCTTGTAAAGCATGCCACAAGGCTTATAAAGACTGATTCCCGATACGGCGCGGAGTCACACCCCTTGGCGGAAATCTCATATGACTCTAGAATTAATGATCATTTGAACAACAATAACCCGCCAGACTCTTCTGCAGACGAAAGGAAAAAATGAACACGGTAAAAGATTGCCTAGGCCAAAAACCCTCTCGGGTAGTTTCAGTCAGATCTACAGACACCATTCAAAAAGCGTTGGAGCTCATGAAGGTAAACCGCGTGCGTGCGGTACTGGTTGTCGATGACGATAAGTTGGCGGGTATCGTGTCACAGGGCGACTGCGCAATCCGTGCGCTTCTCCCTGGTAAGGACGCAGCCAGTACGTTGGTGACTGAGATCATGACAGCCGACCCGATGACGGTGAAACTCGGCGATCCAATGGAATACTGCATGGGTCTCATGGCAGACAAGGGATTTCGCCACCTACCCGTCATGGGTGGCACGGCGGTGGTCGGCGTCATATCTATTGGCGACGTGGTCAAAGACATGATGGGCAAACTCAGCGAGCACGTCTCGTTCTTAGAGACCTACATCAAAGGGCACAGCGCTT
>Ga0206129_10006160_pt1 | contig 12305 bp, 11 predicted proteins | sample Helgoland_Spring_8_FD_148616 | JGI IMG/M metagenome (GOLD analysis project Ga0206129, IMG submission 148616) | Pelagic subsurface seawater microbial communities from Kabeltonne, Helgoland, North Sea - Helgoland_Spring_Bloom_20160502_2 | ecosystem: Environmental > Aquatic > Marine > Epipelagic ...
TAAGTAGAGCAGCGTTGTACTCTCCGTGTTCGTCCATCATATCTATACTGTTCCTATATGCGTCTGCAATCTTGTCGTGCAGTTTACTTCCCTCTTTATGACTGAGCATAGTGTTATAGTAATAAAGGTTGTTATCTTTGTAAACAAAAAGAGGCGGCTCCTAAGAACCGCCCCTTTAATGGATGATGAGTTAAAATTTAGCTTAAAGCAGATTCAAACTCAGCGACTGTTCCTAACTCTGTACCGTTGTGGTAGAGGTTAGCATCAAGATCAGCAAGAGCAGCCGAACCGTCAGTTCCGGAGATGTCGGAAGAAGCAGCAGTTGCGGAGGTTGAGAGAACCTTGAACTTGTCGTCTCCTTCGTCCCAGATGAATGCAACATTGCTTTCGGAAGAACCACGCTCAACGATGAAACCACCGTCATTAGAAGCGTTAGCACCAGAAGCAGCACCTTTAGACAGATTCATCAACGAGTCAGAAACATCGATGTTGGTGGTCTGTACGGAAGTAGTTGTTCCTTGTACTGTTAAGTTGCCGGAGAATACAGCGTTAGCAGCTGAGATGTCACCACTGAATGAAGCAGAGTTACCGTCAGAAGCGAGGGAACCAGCTTTAGTTTGCAGAGCAGAGATGTCAGTATCGTTACTGGAAACGTTGCTTTGCAAGGTGCTGATGTCATTATCATTCGACGAAACGTTAGACTGAAGAGTAGCGATGTCGCTGTCGTTCGAGCTTACGTTCGATTGAAGGGTGGTGATGTCAGACTGAGCAGTTGAAACGTCAGATTGAAGTGAGCTGATGTCACTGTCGTTGGAGCTAACGTTAGTCTGAAGAGTAGCGATATCCGAGTCATTCGAGCTTACGTTAGATTGTAAGGTAGAAATGTCAGTATCGTTAGAAGCAATTGCATCAGCATTTGTTTTGATCTGAGCGTCAAGGGCGTTATCAGCAGCTTGAAGAGTTGTTACCGAACTGATGTAGTTGGCAGAACCATTAGCTGTGTAAGCACCGTTAGCACCTAGACCTGCACCAGCTTGAGTAGCGTCAAGTTCAGTTTGAAGACCACTGATGTTGCTTGTGTTGGTGGAGATGTTGCTGGCGTTAGTAGAAACGCTGGAGCTAACAGTTGAGATTTCTCCGTCAACATATTGCTTGGTAGCGGCGTGAAGGTTGGCTGTAGGAGCACCGCTAAGGGTCAAAGCCCCAGTCATGGTTCCGCCAGCAAGGGCGAGCTTCTTATCAAGCTCTACTTTTGTTTTTTGACCCAACTGGGTAAGCAAACTAGACATAATATATATACTTTCTTTTTGAGGTTAACCGAAATTCGCAACAGTTATAGCTACGAGTTCAAATATAATCTAAAGGTTATAAGAACAGCTAATAGGTGTCAAGGCTGAGGCTCAAACAGTAAGGCTTCTCCTAACTCGGTAGTCAAAGCATCTCCCCCTTCAGAGGTAAGGAAGTTCCCTATAGCGTCGCCAAGGCTACTAATTAACCAATCAGTTCCATTATCTATTGCCATACAAGGACTTCCGTTATCACCATCGCTGACGAATATAACAGTCCCACTTGTACCAGCTGTTGGTAAGTTAGAAGTGCTGTAAGAAGCTACTTGAAGCGTACCGCCAAGAACTAAGTTCCCGGTAATCGTGCCTCCTGACGTGCTTAATTTAGTATCAAGCTGGGTCTTTACCTTAGCTCCTAACTGTGCAAATAATGTACTCATCTCTCTCTCTCTCTCGTTACGGTGTGCTTAAACCATCTAAGAAGTCATTGTAATCTCCGACTTCCTCTTCACGTGCATCTAAGAAGTAAGGTAAGTCGTTCCAAGCGTCCGAACCGTTTCCGATCTTAATCCTGTTACGACTGTCATTCAATTCAAGGCCCAGTTCACCTTCTAAAAGTACAGGGTTCTCGGATACCCAGTTAGCTGCGGTGTCCCTTCTAAGTTGTATTCTTTTACTAAAAGTTGCCATTTGTTATGCTCCTCCTCCGTTGTAAACATCTAAGTTATCACTAGCAGTTGCTCCTAAAGAATCGATCTGTGGGTCACTCAACGGTGCATTACCACCACTCAAACCAATGATGTCAGGGTCAGCTGTAATTGAATCTGTCACTACTTTAGCAGCTGTTGCTGTAGTTACCGCTTCCGTTACACCACCAGCAGCAACCGCACCAAGTGTATTGTATTGAGCGATTAATGGACTCGGTCTAACAACACGAGGTCTTCTGTACGGTCTAGCCACTAATTATTAGGGCTTCTTAAACCCACGCTTCATATTAGCGTAAGCCTTTGGTGTGATCGTAGATTTCTTCTTGCTACGGCTAATGCCTAAGCTCTTACGTTTATTAATGTTTTTATATAGACTCATTTGTTAATTAATATCTCCATCATGCGGTCAAGTTTGTTGTGCATCTCATTGATTGCAGTTTCAACTTTACCTATTCTACTTTCAACAGCAGCGTCTCTTTCTCTCTGTGTAGCTAACTCTACTTCTATCTTTGTAAGTCGTTTATCACCAACGTCTAAGCGTGTAACTATGCGTTTGATAACCCACCCTATTAAGCCAAATGCTACAACAATAAAGGTGTTAATAAAGTCAGCAACAGAGTCGATCATCGCTTATGTTTTAATAATGTAGTTAAGGATAATGGTTGGCTGGACATTGGGGTGAGCGAGTCCTCCGCCTGTTTCACTAGATAGGCCTATGTTTGCTACAGGATCCGCAGTAGGTGCTGCCATTTGGTAACTAGAATCGCCACCGAAACTTGTAGAAAAAGATGCTGAATTAGTAGTGTCCACAGAGTTTCCACTATTTCCCGCATTATTATTAAGAGTAAAGTGATCGTGTGCTGGTAACTCAGTTTCAAGAAGCGTGTGTTCCTTCGTATTAGCAATCAAACCATTATCATCACCAAGTTCGTCAGCAGTAGCACCTAATAAGCTTTCACCTAATCCAGCAACTACTCGTCCACGAAGGTCGGGCAGATTGAATGTAGTAGAACCATCACCAATACCGTAAGTCGTTCCGATAACAGAAAACAAAGCAGCTTGAGTTGTCCTATTAACAGCCGACCCGTCGCACAACGCATAACCAGTAGGAGCAGCACTACCAGCAAAAGCAGAAACGGTTCCAGTTGGTATACCTGCATTACTATCCACATACGCCTTAATGCTTTGCTGTGTAGCAAGTGCAGTGGCAGAGTTAGATGTCATCGCATCCTCGTCTTTTATATCAATAGCTACAGGGACAGCACTAGCACCGCTTACATTACCAAGTGCACTAAGGTTTGCTATAGCAGATAAACCTGCTTCACTGAGCTTTGCTAAACGAACACCACCAGCAGTTGTACCGTCGTGTACTCTAAGCGTATCGTTTGTTGTATCTACTGTTACTTCACCTTCAGCTCCAGTAAAGCTACTGTGCTCGGTGTCTGTTCCTCTTCTAAGTTTTACTTCTATGTTTGCCATGATGATATTATACGATTGAGCCGAAGTCTATAAATACGTTCCCTAATGAAACGTGGTATCCGGTGTCTGCTCCTAGTTTTGCAGCTGTGACTGCATCGTCGTCTATCTTTCCTGTAGTAACAGCATCCGTTCCTATAGTAAATAAACCTGCTTGTGACATTGAAACATCACCGCTTGGAGTGACGCTATCGTAATCACCGTCCGATTGTTTGGATAGTATACTAGTAATAGTATTTTGAGCTTCGTCAACGGTTCCGAGCCACGACATTTTAGCAACAGTCAACGAGCCGTCAGCTATACTTGCAGCCCCTCCGCCGACGAGTTTTCCGCCTTGTGTCGTTCCGTCGTGAACATATAAATCTTTAGTATCTGTGGTGTAAACAACTTCGCCAACTACTCCAGTAAAGGAAGTGTTTTGCGAGGATGTTCCTCTTCTAATTTGTACTGCTATAGCCATTTTATTTTATATATATATAAGTGTTAAACAATTTTACCGTATGTGTAAGATGCTGTTACTGCGTCTCCAACTACACTTCCCCAATCGTAATCATCAGGTATTTCTCTTTTAGTTTTATACCCACGCTCGATAACAAGTATCTCTGAGTTGAGTGCAGGAGGTGTAGTAAATTGTATTTCATCCGCTCCAGCTGAAACTCCACCAACTATCGTGTAGTCATCTGGGTCCTGTACGGAACCGTCAATGGTTACAAGTATAGCAGAAGAAGATATGCCGTTTGTAGTGAATGAAAGATTAAAGCTAGTCTCAGACCCTGTTCCTGTGAACTTATTGAAGTCAGGAATTAATCCTACTCCTAAAGCAATGGACGATACAGTACCATCCACATAGTTCTTTGTTGTAGCGTCTTGAGAATTAACAGGATCACCTACATTTGTAATACGATTACCTTGAGCATCCCAGTTATCACTGCCGGGTACACGCTGTAACGACGCATCATTTAACTCACCAATCTCTTCAGCTAAGTAACGATTGTGTAGGTACGCCCTGTCTAACTCAGATTCCGTCAATACAGAACCATTTACAAAGTCTACAAGGTTCGTGTCGGGTTGGCTCTTTCTGCGTACTCGGACGTTCTGACCAGCGGTAACACCGCTAAGTATTCTTACCTTTATGGGTGTACTAGTTGTAAGTTCAATGTTAGTGTTTTCAGCACCATCGACTTCCACCGTTACGTGTTCGTCTTCTAAATAATCGAAAGCTATTGGGAATCCGTTACTGATCTTATCAGCGTCCGCTTCATAGTCAAAGTATGTTCTTGGGTCAGCCATGATGATATATATTATTAATTATTGAGAGAGAAGAGCAAGTATTATTGGTCGTACACAAACTTTTCAACAGGTCCTTCAATGTCTTTCTTGCGTCGTTTAGTTTTAGATGTTTTTTCTTTTCTGGTAAAGCTTAACCAAGAATCACCGTCTTCATTAACAAAGTTCTTATATTTACTGTCTTCTTGCATGACCTCCCAAAAGTGATTACGGTATTCGTTTATCTTATCTTTTATGAGTTGAGACCTAGATTGTTCACCGTCTAAAGGCTCCCCATACTGTATGGCTTCTTTATAATCCTTTGATTTAATTAGTTTACTCAAAGCATTCCTCAATGTTAATTGCCTTGTGTCTCTACCTACAGTAGTTGGTTTTCTTTTATTAGAGATCAAATCAGCGAACGCTTGGAATAAGGGGTAATCGTTAGATTTGTTTCTAAACTTACGCATATCTATATTACCTTTAGAATAAAAAGACTGGTATCCAAATTTCTCATTAAAGTTAGCTATAGTTTTCATAACAATATCATCCTTCATTTCAGATACATATATAGGACTAACTAATCCGTATAAACCCTCGTTAGTGTATTTACGCTTAACTTTCTCTCCTAACATATTACGCTCAATACGCTGAGTATCCATACCCACCTTAACTTTTAAACGCTCAACGAATCCTATAGAGTATTTTTGGTACTCCTCATTTATCTCCCCTAATTCCCTTAGAGGTCTTGGTACGAAGCTTCCTAATAAATTAGCAAAGAATGTTTCCAACCTACCCGTCGGGTTTCTTTCATCTAATAAATCAAACATCTCTTTAACTCCTCTAAGGAAGTATTTATCTTTGAAGTTAGTAATAAAAGAAGCCCATACAGTATTAAATAAACTTTGGTATTCTTCGTTAACCTCATCACCACTAGCTACTAAATGGTGAACCCCATCAGCGTACGCAGATACAATCGTTGAGAAGGGTTCAAACTTACTGTAATCTATCTTCTTACCTCCTATGTAAATAGTATTAGGTCGCCAATCTTCTGTAGCCATTAGCCTTCTTTTTTGGTCGGGCGTTAAATGTGCTCCTGAGCCTGTTATTTGGTTATTTAATATAGGAAGGGTTATACCTGCTGTTACCGTCAAACCTAGTAATGTATTAGCCGTAGATTCCGCTTTTACCTCTATTGTTTTTAAAATTAAATCTTCTTTCTGTTGTAACAATGAAGCACGATCAGCAATTAGTTTATCTTTTATTTCTTTACTTATAGGTTTAGCTGATAGTCCTTTAGTTAATTTTACTATATGTTTATCTAAGTTCCTTAATCTAATATCAAATTTAGTATTACCTAATCGAGTTACGGCCCAGTATGGCACAGCAGTACCTGGAAATGTATCCACAGTCCACTGAGCTATAGTAGTAGGAGTTTTAATAAAAGAGGTCATCAACCTTGTAAATATTTTAGCAGGATTAATATAAGGATCACTATACACTGTGTTTAATATACCACCCTCTTTACCTCCAGACCTACTCCACCTAGCAAACGTTTTAGCTAATTGAGAAGTCCATTTATCTGCGTAGTCTTGTTGGAATGTAATAGACATAGCTAATTCTTTTACGTCCTCAAACTCCTCGTGCCCTGCCCAAGTTAGTATATCACCATCTTTATTTATAGCTTTATCTGCCTCTTCTTTTACAAACTTCTCTAAAGCATCCCCAGTCATTCCTAGCTTCATTCCCTTCTTCATGCTTTCTGCACGTAGGTTTCTCATCGCTCCTAAGAATAGGAAAGGCTGATCCGCCATACCCATTGCTCTAAAGCTTGCGGAAAAAAGGGGGTCAAGTACTTTACCTATTTTAGTAGTTGGTTCACCTATTGCTAAGTCCTCAAAGAACCTTCTTAACCTAGTGCTATTCTCCAACGAATCTACACCATAAGCGTCGTACATTTGTTTTATTTCTTTTTTGTTTTTAAAACTTAACTTCAGTGGGTTACTTAGCATCGATTGCATATCTTCTCCAGCACCAACTAAATCTTCTTCATGCCTTCTTAAATTGTTGGATATAAAAGAGCCGTCTCCTCCCCTTTTAAATGTTTGTTTGAAAACCTGCACAGCATCACCGAACATAGTCCAATATAACGACATAGCTTTTATGTCTTCTAATGCTACATCGAGAGCTTTAATTTCCCTACTCATTCTACCTAATTTCTGTAGCTGCTTTATTGAAGAGTATTCCTTTAAGGCTTTTTGAAAAGGTTGTACTACATTCATTATAGTAGCTGAAGGTATGCCGACCATGTAAGTCTTAACACTCATAAGTAAACCTGTGTTCATCCTCCACTTCTCGATGGCCCTCATTGCTAATTCTACGTTTCCAGTACCCCCTATTCCTTGCCTATTCATTTCAGAAAAAGCCCTTAAGAACTCTTGGTTAAATAAGTTTTTAGCAGTTATTTCTTCGTTTTTTAATTTACCAGTAAGTACTTTCCTAGATTCTATAGCTTGTCTTTTAAGTGTTTTAATTCCTTCAGGGTCTGTTTGTATGTTTCGACTCTCTACTTTAAGAAACTCTTTTATTTCTTCTATACTTTTGTCAGACATCTCATCCAAGTCTTTTATCTTCTGACGAAGCGTATATTGTTGGAAGATTTCTTTAGAAGCAAAACGACTTAACACGTCATCTCTAACTGTCGATACTGTGTTAGTTAACTCAACCCTTACAGTATTTAATAAAACCTTCTTCTCGGCTGCACTTAGGTCGGTAACTCTGGTAGATATATCTTTTAATACTTCATCTACTAGTTGCCTTTCTGTTCCGAATTTAACAGCGTCCCTAATTTTCTTTCCTATATTATCTATTTCTTCTTTAAGAAGTTTTTGCACAACCTTGCCTCTATTAGGTAAGCTATCAATAAACCGTTTACTATTAACACCTTCCTTTAAGTCTTCTAATATACCTAAAGCCTTCTTGGACGACTCGGCATCTAAGTTTTTAGCCTTATTAATATCGTTTATTATAACATCGATGGATTGTTTGTACTTATCGGGATTCTTAATTATATCCTGTACGTTATCTAAAGTGCTTTTAACTTTCTTTGCTATAGGTTTGTTAATTTTAATAGCGTCTTTGAGGTTTGTTGAAATCCTATTTGAAAATAAATCTAGTGCTGCTTTGTTCTTAGGTTCAGCCACCCTTAACGTTTTAACAACTTGATCGCTTATTCTTTTTTGGTATCTACCCCATATAGTATTTAAACTATCTTCAACAGTTAAATTAAAAGACTTATCAAGAGCTTGAGAAAGATTACCTGTTTCAGCTACTTCCTCTATAAACTCTATCTCCTTTTTGAAATTATCTAACATTCGGACATCACCTGCTTTACCTGTCTTAACGTCGTCTATTAGTTTCAATAAAGAATCTATGCTATTAAGCTGGTGTCGTATGGCTGGGTTATATTCAAACGGGTTAGTTAAATCTACTTTCTTCTTTCTGAATGCAGCTAACAGCTTACCTGCTATATTTCCTACTCTTGCTCGTACATCAATCAGCTTACGGTTACGTTTCAGATCGTCCTCGATTCCTACAATTTTATTTTTAATATTCAAGAACTCCTTGCCTACATTAACTTCAGCCCCTGTTCCTATAGCGTCATCTAATTTATTTAAGTCTCCAACCAAGTCGTTTATTTTAGGAGCCATGCGATCACTTAGTTTCCTAGTCTCCCTTACCATAGCTTGTACTTGTTGAGGGAAGTTCTGTTTCCCTTCTATAGCTTGCTCTATTTCCTCTTCTGGTTTTAACCTGGGCTTTGGTTCTTCAACAACTGGAGATTCTATTTTCGGTTTAAGTTTAGGTTTAAATTCTAAATCAAAATCCTCCAACTCAGGTTCCACTGTAGGTTCTTCTGGTGCTATATCTAACTCTTTATCTTTAGGGTTAATTTCCGCCTCTAATTCTTTCTTGATTACCTCCTCTTCCTCTACGGCTTTTTTTAAATCATCAACAGCTTGCTTAGGATCAGCCTTACCCTCGTTAGCCATTCGCACTTTTTTTAATGCTCTGACTTTGTTCATTTGCGATTTAACTATCCTAACAACTCCAGCACCTGTTAAGTTCAGTAGAGAGCCGTAAACACCTCCCTCGTATGTCTCTTGGAATCTCTTAGCTATAGCTTGCTCGGCCTCTAAATCATCAACATCTGTTCTAATGTAATCAGCTACAGAACCTTTAAGGAATCCTTCAGCCGCTATCCTAGTCCCCTTTATAGCTTTTCTACCTAGCTCACCTCCTTCAATGAATGTCTCTATAGCCTTTCCTGTCTTGGCTATTTTAGGAACCTTAGCTACAGTTGTAACTCCTTTCGCTATGATACCTCCGGGCAACGCAAACGAAGTTAACCAAGATAACATATTAGATGATATATCTTCGACGGCTGATTCAGGGTCTCCTAGTAATTCATCTTCTAATTTAGATTCTGTACCTAATGGTATGATCTCATTAACGGTGTTATATAAATCATCAGCTGTTTTCAGTACACTTCTTTTAAGTATTCTGTCGGTCGGTCGTATTGTTTGGTATGATTCAAAAGCAACACCTACAGCTTGCCTGATAAACGGATGCCAAAATGGCTCGTCTTTCTTACTTCCTGTCGTTTCTTCTTCTTCCGCTACGTCTAAAGGTTCGGGTTCATCTGATGTTATATCTAACTCTGGGAAATCATCTACGGGTTGAGATGCGATAGTTTCAGGAGGTTGTGCTGGTAAGAATGATTTACCTACTTCGTTATCTTCCTCATCTTCTTCAGTAAATAAAACAGGGAAACCGTCTTCGTGTAGTTTCATTTATTACTTTATGCTTTTAAATAACCCGCCTTGAGCTTCTGCTACCGCAACAATATCTTCCTTAGAAAGAACTCCGAAGACTTTATTCCATGTACTAAACACAGGAAATTCATCTAAGTTTCTTTCAGCTTTAGGAGTGCTAGAGTAAGACAACCATTCTTTTCTTATGGATGCGTATTGTTCGATTAAAGACTCTGCATCCTCGAAGTAAGGGGTTTCTCTATAATCTATGTCTAACACAGTTTCGTCTCTAGCTTCTTCTAAATCCAACGCTTCTTGTGGTGACTTAAATCCCCACTTCCTCCTTATTAAAAGTTCGACATCTTGTAGCTTGCTCGTGTCTGTTCCTACATCTGCTCTGTCTATTGCTCCTCTAACAACCTCAGCTTTGTCCCAGGCCTTAGCTCTGCTCTGTGGGTCAATATCTCCTAACTGCTCTAAATCAACATCAAATACAATTTTTTGAGTAGGGGGAAGCGGTATCCCGAAACTGAAAAAGTTTTTCCACGCAGTTCCTATTTTATCTTCTATTACATCTTGAGCATCTTCTAATGTGCCTAGGTCTTCTAAGGATTGGCTTAATTCAAAAGTGCCCTCTTTAACATCCCTAAGTTCTTCTTGGTAATTCTTTTCTGCTTGTTTGATGCTACGCCAGTTACCTATAACTTCTTCCTTTATGGATTCAAACGCACGAATCATACGCTCATCTCTATTTGGATCGTTTTTTAGTTTTAACTGTTGTTGTTTTATTAATTCGTTATATCGTTCCTTAAAGGGGGCGGCTTCTCTTTCTATGATATTCGATATATCCTTATCTTCCATGTTTGGTTCTAACTCTTCTAACACGCTTTCGAACCCGCCCTCAAACTCATCCTCCCTATCTGGGTATAACTCTGAACGCTCAAACCAAGTATTAGCTTTGACATTTATTTCCATCTGCTCTGCCATTGCTACTGCTTCAGGAGCTATAACAGGAACATCACTAATATTTGCACCACTGCTTAAGAATCCTTTCGGGTCCTCGCCTCCCGCATTAACATAATCTTTTAAGTTACTTTCAACATCCCTTAAGTCTTCTTTGGATAAGATAGCTGTTGACCTCGTCTTGATCTTTATAGCCATATCATTCAAGGGTAATATAGCCCTTCCATACGCCTTACGTTTAGACTCGTCGGCGTTATAAAAAGACATATATTGTAATAACTTATCAGCGTCTTTAGTTTGTATTAACTCAGCAGCTATTACTCCTGTATCCTTTTCAAAATCACCGCCAGTATCATCTAGTAATCTTTTCACGGTTTCAGCCCTAACTGCATCTAGTGCATCGTTTCCAGTTAAACCTCCAAGCACGGTAGTTAATGCAGGTCCAGCTAGGTTTGTTATATCTCTATAATTCTCGTCTTCGTCCTTCTCTATCTTATCCCTAGCTTTCTGAATAGAGTTTCGCATGGCTATCGAATTAGTACGTATCTGTGCACCTTCTCTATTTATATTACCCAACTTTCCACCTTTACCAGTGAGGTCTATATCTAACATAGAGTTAAGCATATTCTCAGCTTTGTCGGGCTGTGGGTTATCTCCTACTAAGAGACTATCAATATTAGGTTTAGCAAAGCCACTCCAAAACAGCTCAACAACACGCGACCTAGGTATACGACTATCTTCTGATATACTATCTAGTGTAGTCTTTATATCGTTTTGTAGCAAAGCTCGGTCTTTCGGGTTATCGACAGCTATCAAAACGTCTGCGTAATCTCTATTTAAATCCTCAATAACTAAACTTTCATTGAAGTCTTGAGTAGCTCTATCTCTTTTCTTGGTAGCGGTGGTAGCAAATCTGCTTTCAATATCTTCCGCATAATCCATGAAACCCTGCATAGCGAATTGAGAACTACCTAACTGACCTGCCATCTTCTGACGTTCTTCAGCTAATATACTTTCAATAATATCTTCATCACTATCTAGGTTCTGAGTCACCTCTTCCATCCTAGCTTCCAACGAACTAGCGTAAGTAGTCTTAGCTTGTCTTTGTCCGATACGCCTACGAAAAGAACGTTGATAACCTACTAACTGTGAGCGAGGCATTAAACCCGCCTCAACCAACTTCTCTCCACTCCTATCTAAATTCTCAACAGCAGCATCTAAATCAGCAGTAGCCGCCTCTAACTCACCACGCTCCTGACCTTTCTTAAATTCAAACTTCTGTAACTGCCCGTACTGTTGTAATACATCTTGACCTGCTTTTAAAGTGTCCGCTAAATCTAACAACTTACTACGAGGTACTGGTACAGGAGCAGCCCTAAGTTGAGCAACAGCGTACTGACCTGCTCGTTGAATGGTAGGCTGAATACCGGGAACCGCACCCCCTAAGCCTTGTACTTGTACTCGTTCCTTAGCCATAATTAAGTTTTCAGTGATTTACCTGTTGCGTACCCTTGAAGACTTCCACTAGCCACGCTTAACGCATCTTGTATACCTAAACCTCTAGGACGTATTGGGTCTGATATAGGTTGATTGATTCCCATCAGACGTTGTTGAGAAGCTAGTCCTATCTGTTCAAGACCAAGTCCTGTACCTACTCCACTAAGTTCTTGTTGGCGAAGTAATGCACTACGATACCCAGCTTCTTGTCTCATGTAGTCTCCCATCAAAGCGTCAACCGAAGCTCCCGCAACGCCCGACTCACCTGCTGATACTCTAGCTCTAGCAAGTGCTGA
>Ga0206129_10006169_pt1 | contig 12292 bp, 13 predicted proteins | sample Helgoland_Spring_8_FD_148616 | JGI IMG/M metagenome (GOLD analysis project Ga0206129, IMG submission 148616) | Pelagic subsurface seawater microbial communities from Kabeltonne, Helgoland, North Sea - Helgoland_Spring_Bloom_20160502_2 | ecosystem: Environmental > Aquatic > Marine > Epipelagic ...
TCGCGCAAAAACTCATCAACTGGCTCGGGGCTGGTGTAGGTATCGTAGTAGGCATCCATCACACGTCAATAATTAAGAAGTCCCGCGGCAATATCCGCACAAGCAAAGCCTGAAAACCCCTCCTCCGCAATTAGCTCGACAAGGATCTTATACTCAAGGGACGATTCAAAGTCGGGAGCACTATTTAAACCATGCTTGCGGGAATTTTGACTACTGGCCCGCTTGCCAGCCACCGATGATTTAAGAGCGTTGCATCGATTTGCAAGGTTCCCATGATGGTTTGGCATCAAGAGTCAGCGCCCCCTTCGGAGACTGCTTTGACTCAAGTGCTGCCAGCTCAAGGTCCATACGCTTAATCAGGCGTGACTTTTAGCCTATGGAGTCGATACTCCGCTGAAGGTGCCTCATCGTTTGGTGCTGACGATGAATCAGATCATCCACCATCTTGATGTGCTTGGCCGTATCCTTAAAGGCCCTAACCCTGTGATGGGATAGGGTCAGCTTTGACTTGGCGAGAATATCCTCAATCCATTCCGCCTCATCCTTATGCGCGCTACCGTCCAAATAGCGCTCAAGGGCCTCTGAGACTTTCCGGTTGTCATACTCTCACTATAGCTACCCGCCTTGGACAAAAGCCTCGCCATCGCCTCATGGACTAATAGCTCCTTATCCATCGTGTGCCTCTTAATCCACCAAAGGCTCTCATTTAGCTGACTGACCAGCGCAACCGCCAAGGGTGAGGGATTATCTAGTTCGGATAAGAGACTTTGCAAACCAGATTGAAACTCAGCCTCAGATTCATCGGACATAAGCTTGGGGCTTGATAAGAAGGGTAAAAGAGACTTGGATTTATCTTCAACAGGCATAGCAACATCCACATAAATACCGAAGTGAACACTATGAAGCATAAGCTAAAAGATAAAGCAGTTAGAACTTAGTCGTCGCGCTTGATACGCGGAGTCACGCCTGGGTTAACCAACGGATCGCCGGTGAATTCAATATCTGCCTCTTCAAATGTATTTCTTATCACCATCAATTTTTTGGCATTAGCAATAGGGATAACCAGCTGCACCTCATAGCCCTTGATAGAAGCGCTACCAACCCCCCTTCGGTTTCTGAAAAAGGGGAGTATTTGATGAAAACACTCCAACCAAGCACATATTGATTTTTCTAAAAATCAGACTGAATCTGGATACAGTGGGTATTCGTAGGCACCTCAAAAATATTTTCCGCAACGTTAAACTAGCGAAATAATTTTGGCTAAAAAAAGGTATAATTGACGCCGAAATTCGAATGGAATATCTCTTTTCTAATCTAAAAAATTATTTAAAGGAAATAACATAATGAAAGAAAGCTTTATTGAGGCAATGAGGCACTTAGCTTATCCAGTAAGTATTGTCTCATCTCAACTTAAAGGGGCTAAATTGGCTATTACAGTTTCCTCGGTAACTTCAGTCTCTGTGAGCCCTCCATCACTTTTGGTTTGCATAAACAAAGAATCTACGATGGCTGCGGCAATTGAGATTGGCTCTCTCCTTAATATTAGTTTTCTGAACCCGGCTCAAATGGCTATCGCTTCAGTTTGCAGTTCTAAGGACAAAGTAAAGGAGCGATTCGAGTATACTCAATGGTCAGAAGACGCAAATAAAACGCCGTATCTTGAGGAATCAGAGGCAGTGGTATTTTGCAAGGTAGCTAATTTAATAGAGCATGCGACGCATAAAATAATTATATTGGCGGTAACTGATGTATCTGTAAATTCAGGAGATAATCCTAATCCGCTTCTATACTGCAATCGCGACTATATTCAATTGAAGTGACGTTATGAAATCACCTCTAGCACCATATATATTAAGGCAATTACTAATGCGATAGTTCAAATAAAGAACTAAAACGTAATTCAGCCACATCAGTCACTATAGTATTTTAAGTAGAGTAGCTCCGTAATATAAATAAAAGCATCGCCATTCGACGAAAAATAAATAGCCTGGGCACTATACTAACACTGTCCAAAAACCACGACCCCACTAAGAACCCAAAAGTAGTACTCGCCCTAAAAGGCATGCAAAGAAAAATTTTCCGAGCTTAGGAACCGGCTACACCATTGACTGAAAAACTACTTAATCAACTAATGAATAGATGTGATAACAGCGTTATGGGATCAAGAGGCGAAGTACTGCTGAAACTAGGCTATGCAACTCTGCGCCGACGATCCGAACTCTGCGCGTTTGAGTTTTAAGAGGTAGATCAAGACCCAGTGACAAATATGTTACTAGACTCAACTTCTCAAAAACTGATCAATAAGGTTCTATTATCAACATGCCCAATATACTCAGCCAGCTCTCTATAACTAGCCTGCTGAGGTAGTTTGATATCCTTTGATGTCGTCATATCAACAACCCATCATTTATTTAGACACATGCAGCGTGACGCCCGGATTGACTAAGGGGTCGCCTGTAAATTCAATTCCGGCCTGTTCTAAGACCAACTTAATCGCATTAAGAATACGAGTATTGGCATTAGGTATTCCATTCTGCATCTCATACTTTTTAATGGTAGCGGGAGAGACACTAGCTACTTCGGCAAGCTTTACCGCACTCCAACCCAGCATTACACGACCAGCTTTTATTTGACAAACAGATATCATATACGTTTACTTATATACTATTGATATATATTTATCACCTATTAGTTTAGGAATAATAACATGATTGATGCTATCTTAGCCAAATTTGATGGCGCCTTTGCAGAAAATACCATCAGGGCCTACAGGTCTGATTTTATTCAATACCAGACCCTGGTGCTCACATAACAATATAAACTCAGTACCGGCTTCTGCCGAGGCCATGGCGCAGTATGTTGACTACCTGGCCAGCATAAGGAAAAGTGCAACTATCCGCCGAAGAATAAATAGGTTGGGCACGGTCCTAGGACTCTCCAAACACTACGACCCCACCAATCAGCCAGAGGTCATATTAGCCATAAAAAGAATGCGCCGCAAAATTGGACGGGCACAGCAGCAAGCTACTCCACTCACCAAGCCGCTACTCAACCAGCTTCTTAGCAACTGCGATAACAGCATCAGGGATTAAAGAAATCAAGTCCTACTAAGACTCGGCTACGAAACCATGCGCCGCCGGTCCGAACTCTGCGCCTTTAAGTTTGAGGACATCTACAAAGGGGCCAACGGAAACATAGCTATCCGGCTTAACTTTTCAAAGACAGACCAATTTGGGACTGGAAAGATACTACCCATCAGCCAAGAACTCTTTGACTTATTAGAAAAATGGAGGAGTATGATCAGCGATGAAGGCTATATTCTGAGATCAATTAATAGACATGGGCATTTTGGGAGCAATTTACATCCAGCAAGTATCAGCACCATATTAAAAGCACTGCAAAAGGACTTGAAGATGGACGCCGATGAACAGCCGCTCAGCGGTCATTCATTTAGAGTAGGTGCAGCACTAGATCTATTAGAACAAGGTGAGCCGCTTGAAAGGCTAATGCTCAGAGGGGGCTGGCAGACGGATTCTATCGCCATAAAATATCTGCGAGATTGGTGCATCTACAACTAAGAATGATTTGTGCTCTAGTGCCTACAAGGCTCCGAGATTTAAAAGTCTATTAGCTCAACTCCTTCACATAAACCACAGAATCAGCGCCTTTATGTACTTGGATTTCTTTAACAGCAATAGCCCCCATCTTCGTATAAAAAGCATGAGCCCTACCCAAATTACTCCCGACAACAATGCGAAAACTACTTGCACCCTCTCCTCTGAAGTGACAACAAAGAGCGTTGAATAAATTCTCAGCATGGCCTCCACCCTGATAAGCCGGATTAACCACAATAGAAAGTAGTTCTTGCTTAGGCAAATCGGAAGAAATATTATTGTTTCCACTTATTAAGAGTACTTCTATAATTTTATACATCTTAGAGGGCGATAAAAGACAAGATTTGAGAGAGTAGATTAATCGAAGAGGTTTTAATAGAAGCTGCTTATATATCCGCGCTAACCCACGAGATCCTGACACAAATCCTATAACCTTGATATCCACGCGCTCTACTAGCAAAATGCTTTCACTATCCTTATCGATTGCTTCGTAGAGCAAAGTGAGAAATGGAACACCCAGGGTCGCTAAAAATCCCTGATTGATATGATCGCAGTGAAGGCTAGCGACTGCTCTATAGTCACTACTGTTCAGTTTATGGGGTTTTACATCCATTTATCTAATTCTTCGGGAGGAGGAGGTAAGTCTTTGTATAGTTTCCAGACCAAACCAGAACTAAAACCTAAAACGACCCATATTGTGAGGCCAATAAGACTGAAATAAGAAGCAATATTTTGATGTGACACATACCAGGCTTCAAGAGATCCTTTGTAGGGCATTACAATTTGATCATAAAACTTATCAGGATCATTATTGGCATGCATCATTTTCTCTTCATTTCTGAAAACAATTGATCCAATACCAGACAAGCCTGGCCGTACTTTTATTATTTTCTGTTGAGATTGCGTTGGAAACGCATCAAAACAACGTTGTGTTTGAGGTCGGGGGCCAATAACACTCATATCACCCCTAAATATGTTAATGAGCTGTGGGAGTTCATTGATTTTTGTCGTACGAAGAAAGCCACCCAAAGGTAAAACCCTGGGATCTTTATGCAGTGTAACCGTACCTGTACCTATATTAGGACTATTTTTGAGCATAGTAGCGAACTTATATAATTTAAAATACTTTCCTTGTCTCCCAATACGATCTTGCAGAAAAAAAATCTCCCCCTCACCTGTAAGTCTTAATAAAAGTAAAAGAGGTAAGAAAACAGGCGACAGAGTTATTAAAGCAACTGCAGAAAAAATAAAATCAAATAACCTTTGCATTGATCATCACCTATCGAAAAACGTTTTAATGGTAGCTACTACCTTTTCTAAGTCGCTCTTTAAAATATTGGTAGAGCATGGGATCGAAAGAGCCGAGCCATGAACCCTAGCACTAACATCACTGTGATTTACATAAAGATTATTTTTGTACATAGGTAGTTGATTCATAGGAATCCAAAATGGCCGACTCATAACCCCATTAGCGTTCAAATAAACTAATAGTTCCTGCATTGAGGAGGTCGTAATCGTGAACAACCATTCGTTTGATGCTACGCCATCGGGGAGTAGCTGGAATCCAATATCGCCAACGCCCTGTAGATTATCCCTGTAATATGAAGCCGTATCTAATTTCGAAGCTATGAAACCATCCAGTTGCTCTAACTGCGCTACTCCAAGCGCAGCTAGCACATTCACTAACCGGTAGTTGTAGCCAACCTCATCATGAAAGTAGGTTAACGCATCACGTTTAGCCGTTGTAGTGAGATGTTTCGCTCGTTTTAGGTGCTCAGAATTATCGGAAACAATCATACCACCGCCACCCGTACTCATGATCTTATTTCCATTAAAACTAAAGCAGCCAATATCGCCAAGTGTCCCTGCATATTGCCCCTTATACTTAGCTCCAAGCGCTTCGGCAGCATCTTCCAATAGTGGCAATTTGTAATCATTACAAATTGCCACCAACCTATCCATATCGCAGATATTTCCCTGCACATGCACGATCATGAGAGCACTAATATTACGGCTTGTTTCTATATGCACCAATGTTTTTGAGCTATCTAACTTACAGTCAGTTGATAAGAAGCTTTCCAGTAAATCTAAATCCATTTGCCATGAATTTTTATCGATATCAATTAGTAGAGGAGATGCACCTAAATATGAAATGGCATTTGCCGAAGCCACAAAAGTAACATTTGGCATGATAACTAGATCATTAGTTTCTACCCCAAGCAGCTGAAGAGCAATATGCAAAGCTGCTGTGCCATTAACTACAGAAACAGCACCATCAACTTTCAAATATTTTGCAAATTCAGCCTCAAATCTATCAACAAAACTACCTGCCGTAGAGATCCATCCTGTATCTAAGCACTGTTTTACATACTCCCACTCTTTACCAGAGAGGTTGGGTAAACTTAAAGGTATCATTGCTTGATTCCATATTGATCATAAAAAGACTCTTGAGAAGTTTCAGTACCTTTTAAATAATCTAGGTACCAGTTAATAGTCGATGTCACACCTTCTTGCCATTTAACTGATGGCAAATAGTCTAGATCATGTTTTGCCTTCGTTATGTCTGGACACCTTCTTGATACTGATCCGGGGAAAGTGGGCGCATATTCATAGTCACCTGCATAATCTAGTAACTCGCCTACAAAGCGCGTCAGAGTTTCGATTGAAATCTCATCGCTATCGCCAATGTGATAAATATTTTGATTTTTACCTTTTTCTACCGCTAACACAGTTCCAAGAACAGCGTCATCAATATAATTGAAAGCTCGTGTTTGGTCATGCCCGTAAATTAAAAATGGCGACTCATTCTTTTGGAATCGTTCAACTAGATGTGGTATCACATGGCGGAATCCCATATTGGGACCGTACACATTGTGATATCTCACCACAACAGCTTCGAAATATCCTTGCCTTGCATAGTTTATAAAGCCCGATTCTCCAAGCATTTTAGTAATAGCATAGGTAAATCTAGGATGGCTAACATCCTCTACAGTAAGCGGTACAGTTTCATTAGTTGGAACATCATAACCAAATGCCTCTATTGTTCCCGCGTATGTCTCACTTGTTGAACTAAATACTACCCGACCACAAGAGGAGGCTCTCAACCATTCGAGAGAATTAAGCAAAAGCATTGAATTAACACGAATCACTTCATGTGGTACAGCATTAACCTTATCCACTCCTACCATTGCTGCGAGCATAAAAACGTAATCATAATCACGATCTAGCTGATCGAAATTCGCTAATTTTGTTAAATCTGCATTAAATATCTTTAACCGATCAGATTCACGATATTTTTCTAACAATGGCGTCTTTCCGCTTACACTCCGTGAGAAATTGTCGATAACATCTACATTGTAATCCCTGTTTTCAAGCAAAAACTGTGTAATATTGGAGCCAATAAAGCCTCCACCGCCAATAATTAAAGCTTTCTTCATTTTTAATCCTCGTTGTGCCCAACACCCAAAACATAGAAATTTTTGTTTAGAGAGAAGTATGCAGGTAATTTCTGTAAATCTAGTAACCCAACAGTATCGATGATGATCATTTCCTTACCGGATCGCCCGATTAGTTCATATATAGAATCATTATTTAAATAATCTCTGTGCCCGGTAGTCACAATAAGGATATCAAAACTGAGGCCTAGGAAAGCCTCTAAAGACGTTTCTATTTCTAAATTTAATTCAGCCCATAATGAAACGTAAGGGTCTTGGCATTTGATATTATCAAAATGCATAGAAAGCCGTTTGTAAAAATCCTCAACTGGACTAAATCGTGTATCGCCAATCCCAGGGCCATAAGCCACCCCTAATAATCCAATACTCGTTATTTCCTTATCATGATGCTTTAAAATATTACTGACAAAATCAAAACAAAACATCGGCATCTTATCATTATTTTCAACTGCCTTTACTGACGACTGTAATCCTGACTCAAGACCAAAGAACTCCTGACTGGCCCAACTGGCCATCAAAGGATCTTTCGTAAGGCAATAACCGCCAACACCTATACCTGGATACATCAAGTTCGCGTGTGTAGGTCGCAATCTAATAGCGTCAACTACTTCATAGAGATCAACCCCTGCGTTCTCAGCAAATCGAGACCATTCGATCGCAAAAGATATATTCATGGCTCTATATGAATTCTCAAGAACTTTTGCCATCTCGGTAGACTCTGTCGTTTTTAGACGAGTTAATGGATATTCATTAGTGGAGATCACAGTTTTCAAAAACTTCTCCACAGCATCAGCACTTTCTTCATTAATCCCTGAATATACTCTATAGAAGTTTTTTATTGAATTAACATAGTTAGGCCCTGGCATCACCCTCTCATAAGAGTGTCCCAACTTGAATTTATCGGTCGGAAGGCCTCGAGATTTCAGGCTTTCGACTATTATCGGATAGACCACTTTCTGGCAGGTTCCAGGAGGCACTGTGGTCTCAACCAGAATCAATACATCCTCCTTACATACCTGCCCAATTGACTCGATAGCTTTTTTAAAACCCACTAAAGGCACATCATACGATTCGATATTTCCATGATCATCTTTGACTTTGGTTACGTCTAAGTTAATGTCTACTATTATTACATCTGCAAATGAAAATGCCATGGAATCATAGGTAGCATAAAAATTATTTTTTAGTTTAGCATTCTCAAAGAATTCGGACACAAGTGGATCTGATGAAACAATCGGACAAATACCAGCATTGATCTCGGCAATTTTCCAATATGAGTTTGAAGTAGCTAGATCCAAGCCGAATACCGCATATTCATCCTGATCGCTATTAGCTATGACCAAAGACATGACGGTTCCCACAAATCCCAAGCCCTGAACTGCAACAATTTTCTTACCTTGATTACTCTGCACAAATTTTTGAAGTGCATACTCATCACTCCCGTCAGGAACAGTATAAGCTACACCAGTAGCTAACGAAGTTGATTTTATTTGTTCCAATTTAATTTTTCCTCATGTAAATATACCAACGTAATTAAACAGCACTAGCGAACAGCTTGAATAGGTTACTATGAAAAATCAAAGATTATTCAAGGACTATCAATTCAATATTATCCTTATTGACGACATATCTGTCGCGGATTTTGGCCCAATGTCGCGATAAGCGCTCTATCTTGGAGAAATTATATTAGCCAACACATCGTTATCTCTAGATTTGACACCTGCAAGCTCAATTGCCACATGAACAGCGGCAGTCCCGATTACCGTGGCTACAGCATTCTTAGACCCTGTAAATTCGGATACTTTATTTTCAAATATTGTAACTATAACTCCAATGAGAAAAACAGAATTTTAGTCCATACAATCAATCAAATACTGTAGCTCATTACCTTCAAAATCTAAACGATACTGCGGTATAAATTCGTCCCCAAATATTTACTTTCCGTGTGCAACAAACGAAATTTTCAATCAGAAGCCATAGGTTATTTTCATAGCTGTTTCATAATTGACAACAAGACCTTTTCATTTTAAAACTCTCTCGTAGTATGCAACAAATTCCGTTGTGACCTTATGCATCGAAAACTCAAGGTTTGCTCGCGTCTTGGCCGCATTACCTAGACGCAACCGAAGAATGGAATCGGTGCACAACCGCATTAGGCAATCGCGAATGGCTGGCACATCGCCCGGAGCAATCATTAATCCTGTTTTACCCTCTACGACTGAGTCTGTAAGTCCGTAGATGCGCGAGGCGACACTAGGAACGCCGCAGGCGGCGGCCTCGATGACTGTAAGTCCAAAGCTCTCACGGTAGCTTGGCAAGGCAAATACATCAGCTGCAGCCATATAGTGCTCAGGGGAGTCTGTATGGCCAACACGTCGTACACGGGTCAGTGCACCCCCACAATATCTATCAAAATCATCACCGATATCTTCTTCATAACCTCCTACCACCACCAACCATACGTCGTCGCGTTGGCGGGCCAATTGAGAAAATGCTTCCGCTAGATCGAGAATACCTTTATCCCTGTTCAAACGACCTACAAAAAGTATGATTAGCCCAACATCAGGGATACCCAAGGTATCTCGAACCGTTCGACGCAAATCGGCATTCGGTTGAAAACGATTAGGGTCAACCCCACAAATCGACCCACTACCTAGAATTTCTACTTGCTCCGTCTTAACTAGACCTTCATTTGCAAGGAATGTAATCTGTGAAAAACTATCACTTAATAATCGCGTTGAATTTTTGATTGTAATACGATCAATGCTTTTCAATAATGCACGGAAAAGACCCTTCCGCGCAGCCCATACTTGCCCAGATAAACTATGAATCCGGATTGGTGTGTGCGCAAACCGCGCTGCCGTCATAGCCAACAAACCCGCTTTCGGGGTCACAGAATGCACGGCATCAAAGCGTTCCTTGTAGAAAAAATTTACTAGTTTTAATAATGCCAATATGTCAAAAAAAATACTAATATTCCGCCGAATGGGGAACGCTACAAGTCGAACTCCAGGTAACCAGTTATCTGTTAAATCATCCAAACTGAAATTCCCAATCGCCGTAACTTCATATTCTTTAGCTAAACAAGAAATGTGATTACGCATAAAAACTCGCAACGTTAGTGGCGTTGCTGCAATGAAGCATATCTTTTTCAATTTTAAATAACACCTCGCTTTAATTTAGCCTGTAAACGCTTAATAGACGCACTTGAATTAAGAATTATCGTTTAAAAATGAGCCGCATAAATATTGTCCTAGGCAAGGGAACCAAAAGTAAAAAGTACAATAAAAAATATTCCCACCGAGTTTTTATAACTGGCTTGATTGTAGCCCTAGCGGCACAATTATCGCCTTGACTAATCAAATACCTCGAATGATAGAACTCAAATTTCGCATACGCTGACTTAAGTTCACCTTGATATCGTGTTTTCAGAGAAGGGTTGCTCAGAGTAAGGCGATCAATAGTCGATTTCAGCTCATCCCGCACACAATAAAGTTTCTTATGCGTTAGCGCACCAGGGTGAACTCGAGTATTCACCAAAATATCATGCAACACCCCAACCTTCTCTGTTGAGGCTATTTGCATAAACAGATCATAATCTGGCCCATATTGAAAACTTGTTGGAAATGATAATTCGTTTTCTAAGAGATGTGACCGCAGAAGCATGACACTTTGCATATTGATGTCATAATTGAGAAGTAACTTGCCAAAGATACGCCCGCTATTGTTAATCGCTAGACTACTTTTAATAAATAAACCATCTTTATCTATTATCTCTGCAGAACCATAGGACATAACAAACCCATTATCGTCCATCATTTTTACCTGTTTAGCCAGCTTGTCCTTTACATATAAATCATCGCAATCAAGAAAAGCTAAATACTTCCCAGAAGCATGCATGATGGCCTTACTTCTGGCTTCACCTAGGGGAACAGTTTTATTATTCCTAAAGTACTTTAACTTACCGCCATAGCTTTTTGCTATTGCTTTTGACCCATCTGTAGATGCATTATCGAAAAAAATTATTTCCCAGTCGGTGTATGTTTGATTGAATACTGAATCGATAGCCTCAACTAGAAACTCTTCGCCATTAAAGCAATTCATAATGATACTGACACTAATATTTTCTTTTATCACACATTTTCCAAATTTAGTTGAAATTAAGATATTTTGGATCCAAAAATGAATAACATTATTGGTCTGCTATTCGGTAATTTTAAAAGTTATACAAAGATGTATTTCTTATTGTCCGAGCCTAAAAATCAAGTGCTTTGTAGTTAATTATTTTAAAAATAAATACAGGAAAGAAAAACACAGAAAAAGTATAAAATATAACTGGATAATGTAATGAGCCTAAAATCATCAAATAAAGCGCTACAGTTTCATAATATAACTTCGTCTTCGAAATTAAATATACGAAGACAAAGACAATTAACAGAAGATATAAAAACCCCATGTTAGAGGTTAAGAAAATAGGCAAGAAATCTATAGCACTTGATACATTTCCAAACAGAAAATCTGAAGGGCTAGAAATTAATGCAATAAGTTGACTATACTGCTCAAGGAATAACGTATACATACTTAAAAAATATAGCGGCGATATTTTTCCAGTAACAGGAATGAATAAATAAAATAAAAGAATTACAAAGACACCTACAACAGCAATAACGTTACCATTCCTTTTTCGCCTCACAATAGAATAGAATAAAGCCCCATAGACCAAAAAGCCGAGCCCACTGCCTTGCAAATATACGCTAATGGAAACTAAGCCAAAGTAAAAACCTTTATTATTGGCTTTGGTAGATAATAAAAGTGAATAAAAGAAAACAATCAGGACTGAATTGACAGTCGCATTTCCTGTTATCCCGTGTGGTCTAGTATGATAAGAAAGCGCTGTCTTCTCATACATCAACTGTAAACTTATATCTCCTATCACATGTAAAATATATGAATCCCAAGCAATTGATAGAAAAATTATGACCATGTAATATCTTAGTAATTGTTGGTAATATTTTTTAATAAAATAATTTAAGTCAAATACAGAAGAGTAGTATAAGTAAACGACCGCAGGAGCAGTAAAGAACACAATGATGTAAACAGTGCCTTCTCTGAATGATGACACTATAAGAAGATATATGAAAACAGCATATAGGATTAAAATTATAGCAAAATAATATTCCTTATAATTATTTACTCTTTTCAGACCTATCAAGCTTATAAGAA
>Ga0206129_10006172_pt1 | contig 12289 bp, 14 predicted proteins | sample Helgoland_Spring_8_FD_148616 | JGI IMG/M metagenome (GOLD analysis project Ga0206129, IMG submission 148616) | Pelagic subsurface seawater microbial communities from Kabeltonne, Helgoland, North Sea - Helgoland_Spring_Bloom_20160502_2 | ecosystem: Environmental > Aquatic > Marine > Epipelagic ...
TTAACTGGCCATTATGGTTTGCTGATATTTCTGCAATTACATAAGGTGGGCTCCCTTCACCTATTTTTACTCCGTCAATTTCCAATATCATTCTCATCCTCCATTATTTTCAAAAACCTTTCATGATCCAATAAGTATCTATAAACCTCAAAGTCGCTCTTAGCAGGTTGACAAAGGCCATGATATACAAAACCAAGAGATTGATGGTATTTTTGACTTGGTATATTGTCTTTTAGAACCTCACCCCAAATTTTATTATATTTCTTATAGCTAAACCCATAGGAAATAGCCATTTTCCCCATAGCTTTCCCTAGTTTCAATTTACAGTGTGGAGATAAATAAAACCCCCAAATACCCTCACCATTTGTTCCTGAAACATCAGTAAAATTTATAAATCCTTGAGGTAAACCGTGGTGCTGATATAAAAGTAAGGTAATGGAATCATCGTATTTTGACTGACGAAACCAGCGTTCATGCTCAGTCCAGGTGATAATGTGAGAATTATACATATGTATTCTTATTTTTGGGTTATTTCGCCAATCTAAAATCATGGGCAAATCCGACTCAGTCACCAATCTTATGCTGTGCTCTGCATTATCCACACAAAGCCCCATGAATTTTCTCTGCGACTCTTTGGGCGCCATGGCCATCACAAATATTTAACCCATTGTCCCGAAGAGAATGTCGAATATCATTAGTTCCAAGAACATCTCCCAGCGCAGTAATTAAGCTGGACTCTAAGTCACAATCTTGATTTATAGGAATAATTGCACCCGCTCGTGAACAGCTATCGATATTATACTCCTGGTTGTCGGCAATCTGTAGGGCTATGGTAGGGATACCTAAAGAAAAACATTCCCACAATGTTGTCCCAGCGGATGCAATAATGACATCCATATCTCTCATTAAATCTGCCATATCATCTACATATTCATGTACTACATAGTTAACCTTAGAGGTCGATATTAAACTTAAAACCAAAGATGTAAATTGATAGCTTCTCCCCAAAACTATATCAAATTTTATATTTGACAAGTCATTGGCTTCATACTGGTTTATGATTTTGATTATTCTAGATGTGAAGTCCTGTGGGTCAGATCCACCCATTGTTACCAAAACTTTTGAGACCTGTTTAGAAAAAGCTTCTAATGATTTACTCTGTTCAAATTCGGGCCTAACCATGACATAATCCGATCCAGTCATAAGAATGCAAGTACTTTCTACATATAATCTGTACTCATCATGATGTCTATTTAAACTGCTATCGAGGAGAATATCACAAGCTCTGGGGCCTGAAGGGAAATCAGAAATGCACATTAGTTTAGTATGATCTTTAACTGTTTTTTCCCAGTCGTAATTGAGAAAGTAATGATCTAAAATAATTAAGTCAAGAGACAGCAGCGAGCATAGATCAATAACCTGCTGAGAGTCAAAGTTACAGCTATATTCAGAAAAATTGTCTACCTCTTCATCACGATTAGGTAAACTGAGTAAAATAACATCATAACCTTCCGACTTTATAACATTTACGATGTCTCCCATGATTGGTTTGCAAATAAAGTACACAGTGAACCCTATAGCTTCAAGCTGATTCGCCAAAGTCATGCACCTTATGACGTGCCCAGTACCAATTTTTCTAGATGAATCTACCCGAAATGCAATGTTCATGTTACTGGTTATCTGCTGGATGCAGTAAACCATATAATTTTTCGGCAAAAATCCAATCTTCTATAGTATCAATATCTTGAACCCGATATCGTGGAATAATTAGCGGTATATTTTTACGAGACAAAATACTCTTTTCTTCAAACCATGTTTTAGGAGAAGCAAAGTAAAACTGTCCAGCGTCATGGTAAGTTTCAGTTAGATCCTGAGACCTTGTGGTGATAGAGTTCAAATCAATAGCTTCCAATTTTTTTTCTTTATTTAAGATTAATGCTCGGCTAATAGGAAATTGATAGGTTGTTACGGGAAGAACAAAGGCATCATTAGCTCTATCACTAATTTCTGAAGCGGCCTTTAAATCACTTGCCAACATCATTGGGGACGTAGCATAAATACAGCAAACACTAGTTAACTCACCGATATTTTTTTTAAACCAGTCAATAGCATGACAAATGACTAGACGTGTATCTGTGAAGTCATCAGCTAAATGCGCTGGGCGCTTAAAGGGAACAGTTGCTCCATAACTAATGGCAACTTCAGAAATTTCTTCATCATCGGTAGACACTATAACATGATCAAAAATCTCGCTTTCTAATGCGATTTCAATTGCGCGGCCAACCACAGGTTTTCCATAAAAAGATTTAATATTCTTTCGAGGAATACGCTTACTACCACCTCGCGCAGGTATTATCGCGATTTTCACGACCGAAGTACCTTTAATAGGCTTGTGACGACTTTATTTTGCTGGCATTCTGTTAAATTTGGATACATCGGCAAACTAATAGCCTCAGAATAATATTTTTCTGCCTCTGGGCAGTAACCAGAAAGAAAGCCTTGCTTTTGATAATAAGGATGAAGGTAAACTGGAATATAATGTAAATTCACTCCAATGCCTAGATCACGCAACTCTTTAAATATTTGGCTGTGAGGTTTTTCGACTAAAGTTCTTTTTAATCTAACAACAAAAAGATGAAATGCTGAATAACCCTCTGGATCCTGCCATGGTAAATTTATTCCTGAATCCTGCAGCATGGATTTATATAGATCCGCCACTCTATGACGAGCCTCGATAAATTCATCGAGACGGTCTATTTGACTTAACCCAAGAGCAGACTGTAAGTCTGTCATGCGGTAGTTATAACCTAAATCTATTTGCTCATAATACCAAGGCCCCTTCGAAGGGTTAACCATATCTTCTATATTGCGTGTGATACCATGGCTTCTCATTAGCTCAAGCTTTTTGGCGTATTTGGCATTATTAGTTACAGCCATGCCGCCCTCTGCAGTCGTAATTATTTTGACAGGATGAAAACTAAAAACTGCTATATCACTGTAGAGACAATTTCCAATCGGTTCCTCACAGTACTTACCTCCAATTGCATGAGAGGCATCTTCTATTATCTTGAAGTCATAGATTAAACTTAACTCTTTAAGACGCTTCATGTTAGAGGGCTGTCCGCATAAATGAACGGGGATAACAACCTTTGGAAGTTGGCCAAAATCCTTAGCATGTAAAAGTTTGGTTTCTAAACTATCTGTGCTTAAATTAAATGTTTGAGGGTCAATATCTACAAAATCTACACTTGCCCCACAATACAGAGCGCAGTTGGCACTAGCAGCAAAAGTCACTGCTGAAGTCCAAACAACATCCCCTGGACCTACGTCAAGTGCTAGGCAAGCAGCATGTAAAGCACTCGTCGCGCTATTCATTGCGAAAGCAAATTTAACTTTACAATATTTAGAGACAGCATTTTCAAAAGCCGGCGTCACAGGTCCCTGAGTAAGGAAGTCTGATTTCAAAACATCTATTACAGCTTGAATATCTGCTTCTGAAATATCTTGGCGTCCGTAAGGAATCATTTATCAGTACTTACCTATATTAGTGTAGTTTTTTGAAATCCAGTTTTCGAGCTCACCTGAAGTCATCCATTCAGGATTATTTTTACTGTTATAAGTAAATCCTTCTGGAACCAGACTACCATCTTTCATTCTTCTCGGATCTTTATCCCAACCATTGATTACAGGCAAGATTTTGAAGTGTTCTTTATACTCATAGGTTGACGCAGAGTCTTCTTCACCAATCATCTGCTCATGCAATTTTTCACCTGGTCTAATTCCTATAATTTCATGTTCAGCCGAGGGGGCAACAACATTTGCTAAATCAATTATATTCATAGAAGGAATTTTTTTAACATATATCTCACCACCAAACATATCCTCAAAAGCATGCCAGACTAACTCAACACCCTGTTCAAGAGAAATCATGAACCTGGTCATAGTAGGATCAGTAATTGGTATTTTGTCATTTCCCTTTAAAGACTGAAAGAATGGGATAACCGACCCTCTAGACCCCATAACGTTACCATACCGCACAACTGAAAATCGAGTGTCGTGCTCACCAGCATATGCATTACCAGACACGAATAACTTATCTGATGCTAATTTTGTGGCGCCATACAAATTTATTGGACTACTTGCTTTATCAGTGGAAAGCGCAACAACCCTAGTTACACCCTTATCTATACAAGCATCTATAAGATTCATAGCACCAATAATATTAGTTTTCACACACTCAAAAGGATTATACTCTGCCGTTGGAACAATTTTAGTAGCTGCGGCATGAACAACATAGTCAACGCCATCCAAAGCCCTGTAAAGACGGTCTTTATCGCGAACATCTCCAATAAAAAAACGAACTCGACTGTCGCCTTGATAGTTTTTAGCCATTTCCCACTGCTTCATCTCATCCCGAGAAAAAACGATGATTTTTTTGGGATTGTATTTAGCAAGTGTCATAGGAATAAATTTATTCCCAAAGGACCCTGTACCACCAGTAACTAAAATTACCTTATCTGTAAACATTTTATATCTCCTTTATTAAGTAGACCGTCAAAGCTACCAACGGACCCTTCAAGTTCTTCTTTAAACAAAACTACCGACTACCAACTTTTGTACTTCTTCAATTTTATTATCAACTTTTTTTATGTCTGGGGATTCAACTCCACTTCACATTTCATAAGTATTACATCAGTGAATACTAAGAGAAATTTTATAGTAAAATTAATTATATCGCTGAATTAAAAGCCATTCCAAATTCTGCATTAATGATTTTTTCTAACCCTTAAAAACTCGTGATCTTTAGACATCTGTATTTTCAATAATTTAAAATGCTCTTTATTATACGCAAATATATCTGAGCGAACTAAAAAGTCATCTAAATCATGATTCAAGCACATAAACTACACAGTAAAACCTCCTCTATATTGTTAAAAGGTCTTAAAACTTTAAGACGATTCTAAGGGTAAGGAGTGAAAAATTTTTTGTGGCGTTTATGCTTTTTATTACTAATTAAAAGCGAGCTCATAATGTTATTAAAGTTACACCTAGCAGCTTTTTTGTTTAAGAGTACATGATAGTATTGTTTGCATAATATCACCAATCAGCCTCTACTTAGGAACCAGGATCATGCAATTTCCCACCTATACCTCCATTGAATTCTAAAACAGCACCAGTTAAGAACCCACTTTTATGATCTGAGATACTTTTCACAAAATTTGCTAATTGCTCCGGAGAGCCTATCGACCCCGAAGGATGATAACTCTTGAGCTCTTGAAGTTTATATGATGTGTCACGAAATCCATCTTTGAGCATCTCTGTAGAAATTGCTGCTGGTGCAATAGCATTAACCGAAATACCTTTGGGTGACAACTCTAAAGCTAATGATCTTGTTAAAGCTTCGAGAGCTGCTTTTGATGCCGCGTAACAACTAAAGTATTCTTTAGTTAGTTTTGAGTGAATGCTAGAAATATTAATCACATGGCCTTGCGATGATATCAAAGCCTCCATAAATCCCTGCACTAGAAAAAATGGTGCGACCGTATTCACAGAAAGTGTATTTTCCCAATCCTTCCAGTATATACCTGATATAGGTTTAAGAATCTGAACAGCAGCGTTGTTGATAATAACAAAGGTACTAAAATTTTTTGGTAGAAGGTTTTTTATTTCATCTAGCAATTTTTCACGATAATTTTCATTTTTTGCAAACTCACTTAAATCAGTAATAATTTCTAAAAATAGATCAGAGGTTAGACCTGAAGAAATGGTATCCACCCCAACCACATAATAATTATCAATTAAATATTCATCGACTAGAGCCCTACCAATACCTCCACTCGAGCCTGTGATTAAAACTACTTTACTCACTTCTAACACCTTTTTTGAGCATATCATCAAGCAGCCTAATAGCCTCATAGCTAGCTCGAATTACAGCATCAATCGTGTTCGACCCGTTGTGAGAACCAACGATACATAGAGGATGAGTTAAAAACTCGTTAGTCTGGGCTAAAGGCTCAACCTCGAACACATCAAGAGCTGCAGAACTAATCAGCCCATTAGATAGACCCTGAAGCAGGGCTGACTCCTTAATAAGCCCACCCCTAGATACATTAACAATCTTAACTCCTTGCTTTAAAACATCCATTGTAGATTCATCAAAGAGATGATAGCTGTCTTCAGTTAGAGCACAGGCAAATACAATAAAATCACATTTATCAGCGTCCATTGGAAAGGCGCCACTCAACTTTATATAATCTGGTATCGACTTAGCGTATGGATCCCAGCCAATAATGTTTAATTCATGGGCACTGGCTCGTTTAGCGATATTGCATCCAATATCCCCAAGCCCCACAATACCCAAGGTTTTGCCTTGGAGCGAGATACCCGCAGGCTTCGGCCAAGCTCCATTACGAACCTCACGGTCAATAAAGAATGCGTCACGTGCAAGACCCAATATATAGCACATTGCTAGGTCTGCTACTTCAGCACCGAACATTCCTGGAGTATTAGTAATGGAGATGCCAAGCTTCTTGCAGGCTGGAAAATCGACGTTGTCAACTCCAATCCCCCATTTCACCGCCGCTTTGAGCTTACCCGACTTGCCTGCTGTAAAGACCTCTTCAGTTGCTGGATCATCACCAATAATCCAACCATCATGCAACGGCACGATCTCAATTAATTGTTCAACTGATAGTGTTTGAACAACATTAGGTGTTGTAATTTCAATATCCAAGCTTGTAAAAAGATCTCGAAACTGATCAATCTGTTTGAGCATTGGAGGGCAAGTTACTAATACTTTAAAGCTCATTTAGTATTCCTTTTTTTCGATAATATTCGACCATCACTTCACCTAATTCCCAATCATCTGGGGTGTCGATATCCGTTGATTCATAAGGGGCCGTCACAAGCATTGTTGGATTCTCACCTATTCTTGCGTTAGTCTTGTAAAAACTCTCCTTACTAAATAGGTACAGATTGGAGTTCTCTTGATACCATGGATTCAAATCCTGTGTTCTTATTAAATTAGCGGGATCATGGTTAATTGGCTGAACGTCAACATTATAAAAACGGTCCTGAACTTTATTAACCGTAAACAAAGAATCTGCATCTCCTGACTTAACGTAATTTTGAAATTTTTCAATTGCTGCCTGTACAGAGTGACGGCTAAGAAATGGATTCGTTGTATGTGTCATCAGGTAGATATCGGAATCAATATTTTGAATATCATCCTTAATAACTAGGTTCATAGAAGTCAAGTCACCGCAGATTTCTTTATTTCTATCCCGTATCAAAATTCGTTCATTGTCTATCAACCCATATTTGGCAAGTATATTACGAGCATCTGTATTAATAACAATAAGATCAATTTCGGCAACACTAAGCAATGTATCTAGCACCCACCTAAATAGAGGCTTACCACCAAAATCTTTAAAATTCTTACCTTTTACTCGCTCGCTGTTTGCCTTCATTGGAAATAATGCAACTATTCTCATCAATTAGTCCCTCATGGTATCTTTTGGATAGAAATAATTTTCTTTTCGTTTTTTTGATAAAGTGCGATGCTCATGATTGCCCCTATAACTGCCTGTAAACTGAGCGAGACGGAATTTAATAATGCCGATGAACTCTTTTTTGAAACATTGCTCTTGCAGAGCTATTTGACTATCCGAGACCACAGATACCCATATATAGCGAATCATATCCATTAAGTTAATATGCACTTCTGGCATTATTTCTTGCAATGCGATCGACTCTCTCTCGTATCTACGTCGAGTTTGACCCCACTGTTCATTGTGTATATGAAAAACGCAAGCTTCAGCTACATACGCTATTTTTCCACCTTGTTCGCAGAGACGTTTGGAAAGCTCCATATCCTCTAGACCTGTTATCTGCTCATTAAATTGAAATTTTGACCATATATCACGCGCAATGGCCGAATTAGCATTATTACAAAAAAAATCACTTTGGGGGATTTTGGATATCGGTGGGAAGTACTTGTCAAAAATTCTTCGCTCAGAATATTTGGTTGTATCTCGACCAATTTGTCGACCATAGGTGTATTGTGCAACACTATCTAGAATGGGTTTAACTAGATTACACAGCCACTGATTATTCGAAGGGATGCAATGCCCAGAAACATAAACCAAGATATCCCCATTTGCAAAATCTGATCCCATATTGAGCGAACGACCAAACGTAAACTCATCTTTGCTGATGTGAGTAATGCGAGCACTAAATGATTGAGCTATTGACAGTGTGGCATCAGTCGAGCCTGAATCTATAATTACGATTTCTAAATCGAAACCATCCAGCTTTTGATTAACAATAGCGGAAAGCAGCTCTTTCAAATAGAACTCTTCATTCAAGGTTCTAATAACCAAAGAAACTAGCATTTTTACAATAAATCCAAATTAAACATGAATGTACTCCCAGATTCAGGATACTCAATTAACTGATCCAAGGTAAGTCCATCCAAAGCGCTAGTTACCCAAAGTGCTGAAAGCGCTGAATCATACTTACAATTAGTAGGCCTAAGAACTGGCAGCTGAAGAGTTTGCTTAAGCTCCCCGGCCATGGTGAAAACACCTATTCCTGCTCCATCCCACAACGAAATCAAAACATACTCACCAACAAGGCAGCCACCATCAGGTGCAATACCAGAGTCAAGCTGCGCCCACAGTTTTTTATTAACTAACCCTCCATTATTATCTAACTCGAAAAGCCAGATTTCACCTTTTAATGAATCACTTATGAGCACCTTTGATGGCTCAATTTCAACAAATGTATTTGGAATATGAATAGTGTTATCTAATAAACCCCATGAACCATGCGACAGCCTATGAACATATCCTGTATGGATATTAGGTCTACTTCGATGCATAAACCCTATCATCTGATACCCTCCACACCAACCACCATCATTACTTCGATATTCAGATGTCATATTTGGAGGACAGGCTATTAGCTCCTGCTCTTTTTCAGTTTCTCTGCACAGAGATACGAGTCCACTATCTGATCCAAAGTAGATATATTGCTGATCAAACCCAAATACCACCGAAGGAGTGCTGGTGGTTTTGTATTTTAGAAATTCAGAACAATCTGAAATGAAAATCGAATTATTATTGATGTCGACCCATGCCGCAGCGCTATCGCTAATGAGTAAACCCTCACCCAATGAGCATTTACATTGATAGGTATTTAGGGGCGTTAATCTTAGCACAGTATTAAACTTTTCAACTAATTCACCTTTAAGTTATGCCATTGCCATGCGCTAGCAACAATATCATCTATTTTCTTAAAATTAGGTTGCCAGCCAATTTCATTCATAGCTGCAGCACTGTTAGCCACAAGTCTTGCAGGATCCCCTTCACGCGGCAAAGCTATATCATAAGGTATCTTATTCCTCACAATACGCTCGCAACTTTCAATAACCTCTAGTACCGAGAAGCCACTGCCATTACCTAAATTGAATGCTGAAAATCCTTTGTTATGTCTCATGCGCTCAATGCCCAGCAAATGAGCTTGAGCAAGATCAGTCACATGCACATAATCACGAACGCATGTTCCATCAAGAGTTTCATAATCATTTCCAAATACCTTGAGAACATTGCCTTCTGAAATTGTTGACTTCAGGATATTTGGAATTAGATGAGTCTCTGGATCATGTGCCTCACCTATGGAGCCTGAAGGATCTGCACCAGCGGCATTAAAATACCTAAAACAAGTGGTATTAATGCCATAAACCTTACAAATATCTCTCAACATATTCTCAACCATCAGCTTACTTTGGCCGTATGGGTTTATTGGATTCTTGGGATGGTCCTCAGAGATTTTTTCAGTAACAGGATTTCCAAAGATCGCTGCAGTAGATGAAAATACCAAATTATGCATATCATTATTAATCATTTCATTAACGAGATTCAGCGTACCCACCACATTATTTCGGTAGTAAAGGTCAGGCTTTTGAATGGACTCTCCAACAAGTGATTTTGCTGCAAAATGAATCACCCCTTCAAAAGAGCGACCTTTAAGTAACTGCGCCAATTTATCCTTATCAAGTAGATCAACTTTTAATATTTCACAGTCCTTAATAGCCCATTCGTGGCCTGTTGAGAAGTCATCGAGCACCACAACCTCATGGCCGTGCTCTTGGGCATACCTGACCATATGTGAACCGATATAACCTGCACCACCAGGGATAAGTAATTTCATAATAATTGTTTTATTCCATTAAACATGAAAGCGTTTCTTTTTATAGGCTCCCTAAGATAGTCTTAACAATACCATAATAGCCTTTATTATAATTAAGCTTATTTTAAATATAATAATTAAAGATCTAGAAATTTAGGCAACTTTTTCTTTAAAAAAATAATGCCTTATAAGAACTAGAGAAATGCCTAACATCCCGCCCAATATAGCACTTAAGATACAAATTAAAGGCCTTTTAGGCTCTGATTTTTCCTCCATTGCCACAGGAGGATCAATATAATCAAAAACATAAAATTGATTGGCTTCTATAAGGGTTAACTTTTTAGTTTCATCTTGCAAGAGTTGTGCTAAGACTTGCTTGATTTCAGATAAACCAGTCATTGAAATTTGTTGATTAAGATAATTAACAGCTTTTTGAGACTCTTCTTTATCTTTTTCTCTATAAAAACTATTAATTTCGGTAATAATCAGCTCAGCCCATTGCTTCGCTATAAATGGTGATTGATGTTTGATTGATAAAGTGATGAAGCCAGAACTTTTATCTTCACTTAGGCTAAAGTGTTCAGCCATGAATACTCTGTAGCCTTCTTGAGCACTTGGTATTTCCTCCCAAGTACTATTGTCAATGTCAAAAATACTTTCATCATAAACTAGTGTATTTGTTTCGAAGTTCCAATACTTAACAGCCATAAGATTTGGTAGGAAAATATTTTTTAGTAGCTTGTTTTTAAAAAAACTAAAGGAACTAATCTTTTTTATTGCTTTTGGAGCATTACCCCCATCACCACCTGAGGGAATACTTATCCCAGCAAGCCCTGCAAGGCCACTATAATTTCGAAGAGCTCCAGAAATGCCGCTAGAGGAGTTGACAGGAACTAGTAAAGCTTTAGATATATATATATTAGGTAATGAGAGACTATAAATAACTCCAACAATAGATACAAAAGCAGTTACAGAAACAATAATCCATTTTCCCTTCAATAGAACATAAAAAAGTTCTCGAAGATCTATTTCATCATCAAAATTATTAGGATGTTTATTGCTATTTACTTCTTGCATAAAAAATTATGTATTATTAATGTATGAATTAAGTTTATCGTATTCTTGTTTCTTTTTGATAATAAATTTCTTCGTTATAGCTGTTTTTTCTTGGATACCCTTCGGCGTTAAAATATATTTGTAATTTAATTTATTGTTTGAAGTGTTAAAGTTATGTATTTTAATAAACCCAATATTCACCAATGCCTTAAGACAATAATTGACCTTACCTATACTGAAGCCAGAGTTTTGTGATATTAGTCTTTGAGATGCTTTGCCATCTTTTTCGATGATGTGCAGAAGATCTAATTGATCTTCTGTAATTATTTGATGTTGTGACATGAGATTATTAGTAATTTATGTATAAAAAAAATAATTTGACTGAATAGCTACCGCACGGATTAATAATTAAAAAAATTTTAACTAACACCGTTCAATATTTGAACAATTATATTATTATGTGTTTTTTTGGTCAATATTTTTTAAAAGATAAGGTCTTTTTGTGGGATATTTATTCTTCTCACAGAGCCAAGAAAAGAAAGAAGGATGCCAACTCGTTCTTTAGCAGGAAGTGTGCAAACTTTCGCAATATTTCCTGCAAAAGAACCTTTTCCAATCATAACATCTTGACCTATTTGAATTTGTAAAAGTACTGGATTTATTTTTGATGTTTCCTCTGCCATTTGCATGGCTATAATTTCTTCATCAGCGATAGAGGAGATATTCTCTCCAAATTTTATAATATTTCTTATACCCATCGTATATTTAAGCGCTGAGTAATTTTCAAGACTAGTATTAATAAAAATGTAGCCGGGAAAGAGCATTTCTACTTTTGGATTAGAATTAATCTTTTTACTTGTTATTTTTGGCAGATAATATTCAAATTTTTGATTTAATAAATTACGTTCTAATCTTCTAACTTCATTAATTTTATATGTTGCAACAAGCCAATTTTTTTTCATGATAGGTGGTACCCGAGGCCGGACTTGAACCGGCACGATATTTCTATCGAGGGATTTTAAGTCCCTTGTGTCTACCAATT
>Ga0206129_10006175_pt1 | contig 12285 bp, 22 predicted proteins | sample Helgoland_Spring_8_FD_148616 | JGI IMG/M metagenome (GOLD analysis project Ga0206129, IMG submission 148616) | Pelagic subsurface seawater microbial communities from Kabeltonne, Helgoland, North Sea - Helgoland_Spring_Bloom_20160502_2 | ecosystem: Environmental > Aquatic > Marine > Epipelagic ...
TAATCTCGCTAGCGCGAGTGGGAGTTATGGATGTATGGTCCGATTGAGGTCAGAGTTACATTAAATTGTGAGTGGCACTCAATCCGATCATCACCTGACTCGGCCTTGTACGAGTATAAATAGACATGTTGGGCAGAGCCTCGGTCACCGTACGATAACGGATTAGCAACAGGCCTCGAAGGTGAGCCTGAACCAAATCACCTGTTCACTACCAACAACCAACAGGTCAGCCGACACGGTGACCGACAACACTCAGTGGATGACCGATATGGGAACTAACGATCTTAGAGCAGCACATCGCGTGTCTGAAATGTTTGAAGGATACTGCGTCAAGTGGATGTATAAAGACTTTGAGATATCACTAGCATGTGACGGATCAAACACCTCTATATTTGAGGATGAGCATGGCTCTGCTTTAGCTACATTCAATGGAACCAATATTGAGTCCATCATGAATGCAAAAGACTTCATTGATAAATTAACATCCTGAAAGGATAAGACTATGACTAAGCGTAAAGATGATGCAGTATTGGGAACAATCGCAGCACAACTCTTTCCACCTCTTGCCCAGTTCTTGATGCAGGAGACAGACGATGACTCTGCTGACACTCTCCCATTTTGGATGGACAAGTGTGTTAACTTGGTCAAGTCTATTCTACCAGCGGATCAAGTAATGATCTGTCAAATGCTTGCACACAAGTGTAAGATTAACGGTATCGATGTTCCTGACGTGTCTGTTGCCACATGGTATGCAGTAATCGTTCTTGATCATGATACATCTGAAGAGTTTATTGCTATCGTACAACACAGCAAAGAACTCGCATAAATGTCTGGAGGACATAAAGATGGATAAGATTATACAGAAGTTGAAGATGAAGGCTGTCATGTTGTCCTCTCGAATTGATGAGACTGATAATATGGTTGATGTACTCAAGCTCGAGTGTGAGTTAGGTGTAGTGTACAGCCAGCTTGATGAATATGAGGCTTACAAGCGTTGCTCAGAGATAGATAGCTACGACGTAGACTCGCAATGGAATGAAATGTAATATGTGTAGTGAACCATAATGTGGCAATAAATAGCACTCAGCTAGCCTCATTATGGTATTCACACCATAACCGACAGAAGGATACCGACATGGAACACTACATAAAACGTGGAGAGAATGCTTACTACGCTGGGATCACTAAGAACACTTACACCCAGAACACACTAGCTTACCACGCATGGAATCAGGGTTGGAAAGACGCTGAACGTCTGGATATAAGCTCAAGGGCTGCTCACGAATGAGAATCCTTGATGAAGAGAATAAGATACATATACTACTCATCTTGATAACATTTGCTGTATTCGGTGGTGTATCATTGCTAATAAGAGCAGATCATGAAAGATTAGAAAGAAACTGTGCTATTGAGTACAACGTATATGAATGTAAGTGGGTATTAGAACCTGTGATGTTCGATGACTAGATTAAGTGAAGTACCGAGGGCGTTATACATGTCCTTGGTAATCCTATACCTGATAACGGCCTCAGCTGCTATCTATAACAGAACAGATGTAGTCAATGATGACTGCACTCAATTGGAGAAATGATATGATTATCACTCAGAAGTTTATCAACCGTTGTGATCTACAGAAGAACCCAGACGTGATGTACCTCTTTGGTGACAACACAAGACGTCGTGGTATGGGGGGACAAGCTGGTCATATGCGTAATGAGCCGAATGCTATTGGTGTAGCGACCAAGATGCTACCTTCACAAATGGACAATTCTTATTTCTCTGATGACGATATATTCAATAATATCAAGGTGATGTGGGACGATCTTAAACCTGCATTCATTCATCTGACGCATAAGAATAGGCTGCTTGTAATACCAGAGGACGGTCTTGGTACAGGTCTATCGGAGCTACCGACAAGAGCGCCAAGGACAAATAGAGCGTTGACAGCTATGTTGCAGCATCTATATGTCGTAGATAAATCTCTCAGACCATCTGAAACATATCTGGATTTGACAAAGCTATATGATGCTTATCTGCAGCGTTAACAAGTCTCGCTATCGCTCGTGGGTGTTATGCTTGGGGAGATAGGCCTTTGCCCTCAAGAATGCTCAGTTAGAATGGTTCGTGAAAGCCAAGTGTGGAGCTATACAACACACTAAAGAGAAGGATGGCCTCGGGATACACCGTTGCATCCTCTCTCACACATTAGTAGTATCGGGCAGAGTAATGAGTAATCCATTGATGTGGTGCAACACGTCACTAAAACTTTGCACAGGGAAGAGAGTTCAATCCTCTCGCTCTGTCCCATACTGCTAATGGCAGAAGATATTGGTTCCTTAGCTCAGCTGGATAGAGCAAGTGCCTTCTAAGCACTAGGTCATAGGTTCGAATCCTATAGGGACCACCAATAACACCGTCCCTCCAGACGTGTAGCTCATTCGTATTGTAATGAGAGAGGTCAGCACTAAGCGTGGACCTCACCGAATTTAACAAAAGGATGTTCTCATGAAACAAAGAGAAAGAGCTATGCCACGGACAGCCGTAATGTACGAAATGAGCCTAATCACAGTTGATAACGGTGAGATGCCTTACATGAGATCAAGAGACATCCAAGAGATCATGGACTACATTAAAGACCATAACGTAAAACGATATGCAATCGACAAGACAACCATTGAAAGGGTTATCCAAAATGTTTAGTCTTCCTAAATTCTTTACAGAGATGTTCTCTAACACTCCTGCAATCAAAGAACCAACTCCTTTTGAGGCTATGGTAGCTGCCATTCATGTTGTATCCGAAACTGGTAAATGTATGAATGATAATAATCTTTTATGCGTATACTATAATGAAGAAAATGGTAAGCGTTGTATCATTGGGGAATTCTTCAATCAAATGGGACTGCCAGAATGTAACGCAGAAATGAATATCTGTTTATTGTCTCAATCTCAAAATCATAAAGTTCATTTTGAATTCCTGAGGGAATATAACATCGTGACACTGGAAAAACTACAGACTGTTCATGATGATCTATATGGTGAAAACGACGACGACCCTGAGGAATTCATCAGAGACTGCATGAAAATACTTGAGGAGAATGATCTAAAATGAAACATATTATTCAGGAAATCATGGATGACCTTGAGCATCTGATGGATGAAGCTTCTATTGTTGATGACCAACACTCCTACGACTACATTGTAGAAACGTATGGAAAGTGGAGTCAGAAGTTGGAGACAGCCGATGATTGATATGCTATTTATACTGCTTATAGCTGGAAGTTCATTTATTGCATTCATGTCAGCAACAGCAGATGACACTCATAATGCACAGAAGGGAACTCTCATAGCTCTCCTAATGTTCATATCTGCAATTGTGGTAGGCTTTTACGCTTTTCCAATTACAGAAGAGGGTAAGCTGCAACCCTTTCAGCGTGTTAACCCACCTTATGAGAGATCAATGGGTGAAGTTCAGGTGTCAATCCCTGATATACTAGAAGAAGTACAGCTGGAAATGGCTGTACCAACTGATAATGGAAATGTTACCGTTGTATTTCGGTTAAACAGTCGAACAGGTGACGTAGACATCATCAAAATCATTCCCATGTCGTGAAGAAAGAAGACTCGCTATCGCTCGTGGGAGTTTTGGCATAGTCTAATACTTGTCTATTAACATCAATCAAAGGAATCTAAAATGTCAAAAGTTGAATTCAAAGGCGCACGTAACCTCTTCTTGGAGAACGTATTCGTCCAGTACACAAAAGTGTCCAAGCCTGTCATGTACAAAGGCGTTGAGCAGTGGGAAACCTCTATCATCACCGATGACTCTGATATCGCTCAGATGTGGGAAGATAACCACCTGAACGTACGTGGCACTCCTAAAATGAAGCCAGTGTCTTGGACAGTCTCGCTTAACCGTAAGACAAAGACCAAGGATGGTACCGAGCAAGATCCAGTTCGTGTTGTGGATGCACAGAAGCGTCCTCTGAGCGACACTGATCGTCGCCGTATTGGGAACAACTCTGTTGCAAACCTGATCCTGTGGCAAGGTGAGTACGATAACGAATGGGGTTCGGGTGTTACTACATCCTTGACAGCCATTCAGATCACTGACCTTGTGCCTTATGAGGGCGGTATGCAAGAGATGGACTTCGATTCATTTGGTGCAGACGGTGACAAAGAAATGGCCAAAGGTACAGACGGTAAAGACGTAGACCTGTTCTAATTTGCTAATGTTGGCTCCCTTCGGGGAGTCAGCTACTCTTCTCTCTCATATATTGGATGAATAAAATGATCAAGTCACCTTACGCTACACAGTATACCCGTGAACAGATGGACGGTAAGCGCAATCCCTCAGTGGATATGACAAACTATAAGGCGTTGCAGAAACCGCTGCGTATCAAGATCTGGCAGCAGCGTGAAGCTGCGAAAAAGAGCTAATAGAATGCCGTAGGCATACTTCTTTAAGTAGAGGTTCGCCTACGGCTCACCGTTTAGAGTACCGACATGTGTGGAAGGATTACCGACATGACCAAATGCCCAGCTTGTAATGAAGAGCTTCGCTTAGTGGAAAATCAAAATACTTATCGTAATGCTCAAACATATGGTGGTTCTAATACAGTACTGACAACATGTTGTAACAACATCATAACAGTAAGCGCCGTAATAACCTATAGACATCGATTCAACCCTCATAATAATGAGTATGGAGAAGATGATTGGGGTAATGTAAGAAAGAAAGAAGTAAAATGACAGATGACCTTCAAAAGACACTTGATCAATATCGCCCTCTGTTTAACATTGGTATTAACAGTGATCCACTTCTACACGCAATTCTAGAACTCATCGACTCCGAGTATGAAAAAGGATATACAGATGGATGGACCGACAAATCAGAAAATTCAAGTAAAGTTTCAGTGCTGGAATTGCCTGAGTCTCAATACAGTTCAAACAGACTTTCTTGGGAAAGCAAAGTACTCAGCGCTTAATGTACCTATCTACATTGCCGTTCATCTACTAGGTAATGATTATAATTGCTCTTATTGTAAAGAAGAGAATAAGATGGGTGGAACTCATCCAGAAAATGTAACACTAATGTCTTATCCAATTAATAATGATGAGACTGAACAAATGAAAGCGAAAGCATGACAAACACAGCACACTACGTTAAATCAAAGATGGTAGACAATCGGACAATTAACTATCGTTTCTCTTGTAAGACCAAGAAAGATGTTGCTTATACCGATCTGGTAAAAGTAATCAAAGAACACAATGAAGAGCAGCAAGAGCTTGAAGCATTGGGTAAACGCCCTCATTACATCCGTGTACGAGGTCGTGGGCGTGGACCACACACTGACCCAAAGACTAAGGTAAAGTACTTCAAGTCAATTCCTGATAAGCTTGCAACATACTTCGATGTATACGTTGTAAACGATACTGATGCTATGGCAGCATATGAAGAACGTGCAGCAGCAACTAAGACTCAGTCTATTGCTAAAACAATTGTATCTAAACTCCGTCATTTCAATAACACAAACACAAGTAAGGTAACAGCATGAACTTTTTTCTAGGACTAGCAGGATTCGCATGGATTAGTGTAGTATTAGCCGTAGCTATTGGTTGGGTAATGAACATCATTAATCTACTGTCTGACACGGTAATGACACAAGCTGAACTCATCCTGAGTATCGCTGGCATCTTTATCCCACCTCTGGGCGCTATCTGCGGCTGGGTACTGTAAACAACACTCTGAGGGAGCTTAACGGCTCTCTCTTTTACACAATCAAAGAAAGATAAGATATGATCCTTCAAGAAGCTGACGCAGAATCCTATGGTAAAGGAATGGGTGAGACTACAGAACTCACTATGAACCTAGATGGAATGATGTTCCACAACTTGGTGAGTGGTATCTACTCAGATAAGATCGCTGCTCCAATCCGTGAACTGTCTACCAATGCTCGTGATGGGCATGCAATGGTAAACAAATTAGATGTACCATTTGACATTCACTTGCCGACACGTAATGAGCCTGAATTCTATGTTCGTGACTATGGTTGCTCAATGACACCACATACAGTTAAGACATTGTACACTGTTGTAGGTGGCTCCGACAAACGTGAGTCTAACGAGGTCACAGGGTGCTTAGGGCTTGGTAGTAAGAGTCCATGGGCATACACCACCTCATTCCACGTAACGTGCTGGAAAGATGGCCGTAAGGTTGTCTACGCTGCATACAAGCAGTCTAATGGTAAGCCAGCTATCTCTGAAATCAGTAATCATCCTTCAAAGGAACCGACAGGTGTCAAAGTAGGATTTGCTGTTAAGGCACAAGATGTAGAAGCGTTCAATACAACAGCAGCCCGAGTGCTGATTGGCTTCAACCCACGTCCTAATCTGATCACACATACATCTTCTTTTGCTTGGAACGAAAGAACACCTATTGTCAAAGGTGATAACTACGAAATCTATGAAAAGGATTATAGAGCGAAGTCATACGCTATCCAAGGTTCAGTAGCTTACCCTATTGAATCAACTAACACAAACCTTCGGACTGCTATTCAAGATCATCCTGATTCAGAAAAGAAAAAGACTTACCCTTATTCTTATGCAGGTATTGAACTCCTTGAGAACGCAGATCTACGCATTAACTTCGAGATTGGTAAACTACAGAATACCACATCAAGAGAAGAACTTGCATACGACAAGATGACATGTGAAAACATCGCTAATGAATTGATGAAGATCATCGCGATTGAGAAGAAGGCTCTTAATGAGCGTTATAAATCATACAAGAACATCTGTGAAGCACAACTACAGTTTTCTAAAGATGCTGATTCAAAGACACTCAGTCAACTTGCAAAGATTTGTGGTATCGCGTTTAGTGCTAAATATAATGGTAAAGAACTAGCCAGTAACTACTCAATTGAAGGTTCATCATGGCCTGATGGAATTAAGATTACACCGAGAGTAGAATACACAGACCTTAAGACTCCTCTTTTCTTCAGGGAGACTTATATTGTTGACCTAGGACGTATGAATGGGCGTCTGACTATTGGTGAGAATAAGAATGCATTCTCTACAGCATCTGGAAGGAACCTTAAGAACTTTAGTTTCCATAAAATGCATGAAGATATCAACTACTTTGTAGAGGTAGAAAATATAGATGTAAAATCAATCAATAATAAGCGTCGTAAGATGTGGGTGGATGAAGCTGTTAAAGGAGAAGTAAACCTCTGGATCACTGTACCAAAGCTATCTGTATGGAAAGCAATGCAGCAGCAACTAATGATCAAATCTACGAATGTGAAGTTCCTTCATGATCTTGATGATCTTAAAGCCCCAAAAAAGAGTGTTAAAGCAGTGGCAATAGCAGCACAAACTGTTATTGATCTCCGTGTAATCTCTCCACAACGATGGGGAACTAATAGCCAAACAGAGTATGCTCCTCTTGATCTTGCTAATAATAAGGATAAATACCCTGTTCTATATCAGAAAGGTACAAAGTTCTATAAGAACATAGTTGATATTGGTATTACTGATGGTTATGATCAAACATTCTTTCAACGGGAATATGATGGATTCAGAGATACATTCAGTGATGATAGTAGTCTCAAACAATTCATCTATGTACTAAACACTCAAAATCAGAAAGTTCAGACTGCACACCCACAACACTTCGTTCAGTATGACGAATATCAGAAAGGTATTGTCTCTAAATACAAGAATATGATTAAAGATATCTTGGAAGAGTCGTCAATTACAAGTCGTGTAGGTGAAAACTCTTATTTCTTTGACTTATTTGTCCTAGTAGATGAAAGTGATCTACCAATCTGTCTAAGTGGTGTAGCAGATCGACGTAAGGCAACTACATCAGGTGGAATTCAGAAGAAGAAAGTCTACACATACCATGGAGACAAGATCAAGAAGCTTGAAGAATTCTTCCCTGATGAAGTAAAGGCTGCACGTGATGCACTGCTTTATACATCTTTTCTAGATGTAGATAAAGTTATGGAAGAAAATCCTATTCTTTCTATCATTAACTCAAGACGGTACTACTCTGATAAAAAAGAAGTAAGAGACGCCGTTAAACAACTATGTAAACTCCTAAAAGAAAGTGGAAAATAATATGACTCCTTTTATCGTAAGCCGTGATGGCAACCTGAAAACTATGACTATGTTCCTATCTGGTGTACCTCGTACAATTGATGAAACTCATACGTCATTCCAAAAGATTCTTGATGGTATCAATGATCTGACAACACAAGAAATCCGTGATCTGCTAGACCTTGATAAAGTAATGCGTAAGACACTAGCACGATTCGGTAACATCGTAGTAGATGGTGGCACTGTATCCTATAAGGGTGAAGTAGTTCATGGTCTTCTGGCTGATCGTATGATCCAAATGCTTGAAGATGGACAAGATATCAAAGCATGGGCGCTCTTCATGGAGAACCTACAACAGAACCCTGCTAAGCATGCAGTAGATGAACTCTACCTATGGCTTGAGCGTTCTGGTATGCCTATCACTGAACGTGGTAACTTCTTGGCTTATAAGAAAGTACAAGACGACTACACTTCTTATCATGTTAATGCTGATGGTTCGAAGTTCTTCAATAACATTGGTACGCTTTGTTCCATGCCTCGTAATAAGGTAGATGACAATCGTAACAAGACCTGCTCCTCTGGTCTGCACTTCTGTTCTTGGGACTACCTGCCACACTACATGGGTAACCGTGGTAAAGTGTTGCTTGTAGAAGTTAACCCTGCACACGTTGTGTCAATCCCTTCGGACTATAACAACGCCAAGGGACGTGCAGAAGCGTATCTGGTTGTAGGTGAGCTTCCTGAGAACGAGACTCAGCATGCATTCCAAACTCCGTATGCTGGTTATGACGACTCTGACTACATCACATGGGAACAAACTGACGAAATCGATTACTCAGGTATTGATGATGGTTGGTATGATGACTATGATGCAGAAGAGGAAGATGCCATCTGGAACTTCTCATATGACCAAGGTCTTGACGCTGGTCGTAAAGATGGACGTGCTGCTTACTCCATTGACGTAGATGAAGCATTTGATGATGATGATTCTGATTATGACCTAATCTTCGAGGCATTCGCTGATGGATACAACGATGGTTATCATGATGAATTCAATGACTACGTTGATGAAGATGCATGGGATGAAGAAGATGAGACTGTTGCTGATCCTGAATGGGTTGATACTCCAGAACAAGCGCAAACTCGTGGATATCTGTGTGGTCTGAACAAAGACATTTCTCACTTCACTGCTCTCGTCACCGATGGTACTAACTACACCTATCAGTTCAACAAGGGTTTCTTTGACTCTCGTCACCGATGGTACTAACTACACCTATCAGTTCAACAAGGGTTTCTTTGACTCTCGTGGCTAAGAACTATTAAGAAATAGGGCGTCCCTTAATTGGGGCGTCCACCTTATTTTTATAATCAAAGAAAGAATTACGGATGACGAAACTTAACTTCTCCAGTAAGACAATTAATGCTGGTTCTAATGCTAAGACTGTAAAAGGTGATGACGAGTATGTGACAGCTATCATGTATTTAGCCCCGTACACACTCTCAGGACAGAATACATGCCCTATGGCTAAGCTAGCTCAGTGTCATGTAGGATGCCTGAATACTGCTGGTCGTGGACAATTTAATATGGTGCAGAATGCACGTATTAAGAAAACTAACTGGTTCTTCAATGACCGACATGACTTCATGGTTCAGCTAGATAAAGATATCCAGCGATTCATTAAGTGGTGTGACCGACATAAAGTAAAGCCAGCTATCCGATTGAATGGTACTTCTGACATCCGTTGGGAAAACTTCAGTCTAGCAAGAACAGGTAAGACAGTATTCGACACATTTACCTGTGTGACATTCTATGATTACACTAAGATTTCTAATCGTAAGACTAAAGATATTAAGAATTATCACCTAACATGGTCCTACTCTGAGGCTGACGTAAAGTACGCAGCTAAATATAATGATGCCATTCTCCAAGGGATGAATGTAGCCGTTGTATTCAGAGATAAAGAGACTACTCCTAAGACATTCTTAGGCTTAAAAGTGATTGATGGTGATAAAGATGATCTACGATTCCTAGACCCAAAGGGTGTAGTAGTCGGGCTGTATGCTAAAGGCACAGCTAAGAAAGATAAAACAGGATTTGTAATTGACACAGAAAGGAAAGTTAATGTACCGACCAGTAAACAAAGAAGTGAAGGACTTGATCTACAAACTTCGGAACCCGCCAACAATGAGCCATGTGCTGCATGAGAGTGATCTATACCCTAAGATGGCTGACTTAATGAAAGAAGCTGCACTAATGATTGAGGATCAGGACGATCTAATCAGTTCGGAAGGAATCTAATATGTCTATCTTCGGATCAATTAATAATTTTGCTAAGATGTACAATCAAAACTCTGGTTATGATGATGATCAGAAAATTCTAACCTATGCTATCCTACCTAAACTGCATGGAACAAATGGTTCTGTATTGATTTCTCCAGATCAGACAGTGACCCCACGTTCAAAGAATCGTATTCTGTCTATCGGATCTGATAACCATGGATTTGCTCAATTCATTGATAAAAAGAAAGAAGGTATCGCTTTCCATTTCCACTCTGATCTAAACGATGTAATCCTATGGGGTGAATGGTGTGGTCAAGGTATCCATCGTGGTGCTAATGACATGGTCTGCACTTTACCAGAAAAAACTTTCTTTGTATTTGCCATTCAAATTGGGGATGAGATCCACACTGATCTAACTCCTTGGGCATTAAATATTGAAGAAGCTGGTCTACAGATGATCTCAGTATTAGAAGAAATCAACATTCCATTCAACCATACAATCGCAATTGAACCAGTTGTTCAACGTGTTAATGCTTATGTACATGCTATGGAGAAAGAAGACTTCTTTATTAAGGCTCTTTACCCAGACCTTGAAGGTTGTGGTGAGGGCATTGTAGGAGTTCTATACCCTAAGTCTCTATCTGGTGACTACTTCAAGTACGCTTTTAAGGCCAAGACGGAAGCACACCGTGTGAAGACATCTAAACTACCCGCCACAGTGCGTGAGGCGCTCCCTCAGGACGCTATTGAGTTTTCGGCTACGTATGTGACCAAAGCACGAGTACAGCAAGCTATGGATGAGCTAGAGGCTCCTGCGGATATGTCTAGTACTGCAGACATCCTTTCGTGGGTAGCTAAAGATATTATCAAAGAGGGTATTGATGATATGAATGACATGGGACTTGAGTGGAAACGTATCGCTGGTCTAGTCAACCAACGTATCGTAGCCTACTGGAAAGAGATTGTTAAAGATAATAATCCTATCTAATAAAAAGAAAGGTTAGAAGATGACGCAATCAAGATACTTATGTAGATGTCAAGATTGTAAAAAGATGGCCAAGAAAGGTTTCATTCTAGGAGACTTTAAAGCAAGACACTTCTTAGGAGGTAAATACGATGGTTGGGATAAAACTGGTTCAGTTGGACCATACTCAGCATATGTATTACACCCTAGGTTAGTAAGTAAAAGAAAATTAATAAATAGAAGAACTCAGAAGTTGAGTAGTCTATATTATAAATAAAAAAAGAAGACCCAAATTAATGGGCCTTCTATAACGTTACTTATGGCGAAGTCGTGTGAGTTCTGCTTCAAGCTCTTCATCAGACATATCTGAAGTATCAAAGTTAAGGGTAGATTGATCTACTCTAGACAACTTAGGTGCTTCATATTCTGCGATGGTCTTAGCGATCTCTGCAGCTTCGTCATACTTAGCATCAGACATCAAGTTAATCATGTGGAATTTAAGGAAATCGAGCGCTGACGGAGCATCGTTCATATCCATATCTTCTCTCATATTCTTAAAGTCAGCTACTGTAAGCTTCATCTTTTCTCTGATGGCTGCATTCAACTTCCGTGACTCAACGGACTTCTTCTGAAGTTCTCTTGCACGGTCAGAACCGTAAGCTGGTTTCAGATTAACCAATGATTGAGGGGCATTACCTGTCCCACCACCTTTATTATCTTCATGTACATGTGGCATGAATTATTCTCCTAGTGATATATATCTATATAGGAGACACCCCACTACATATAGTGGTTACATTGGAGTCAGACACAACATATACTGTCTCCTTAGTAGCCCCACCCAATCTAGATAGGAGTTATCAGATGGAATCTAAATATAATAATATTAACTACATTGGAAGATTCAACCCCTTCCATAAAGGACACTTGGAAACAGTGA
>Ga0206129_10006177_pt1 | contig 12279 bp, 13 predicted proteins | sample Helgoland_Spring_8_FD_148616 | JGI IMG/M metagenome (GOLD analysis project Ga0206129, IMG submission 148616) | Pelagic subsurface seawater microbial communities from Kabeltonne, Helgoland, North Sea - Helgoland_Spring_Bloom_20160502_2 | ecosystem: Environmental > Aquatic > Marine > Epipelagic ...
TTTGATGGATAGGCTCGTTTATTTCAGTGAGATATATACAAGGGATGTAGCTTGCAAGGCATTACACTCAATTATTTCACAAGAGAATAAAAATATTCCACTTGCTGAAATTGAAGATGCAACATTCAGAGTTAGCTGGATGGCTACAGATAATGATGACGGGTTGAGTGAGCCTTGGCCGCTAGTTATGTTAGACGCTGCTTTGCAAATAAACGATTACTTCAGCAAGGAGATAGAAGTAAAAAAGACGGATACCTCGGACGATACGCAACAGAAAATGAATTAAATAAGTTTAATTACTGGGCGTGGTGGAAGTATTGCACCAGTGAATTAAACATACCTCCGTCTGAGGTTTGGGGTTTGGATTTTGTAGAAATAAAAAACCTTGTTGATGCAAAAAATACTAACGCTGATTTATCATTAATGCTCAATTATGAGCGTGTCAAAAACGGGGCTTCAAGGCAATGGCTAGCGAAAAACTAATAGTAGAGCTTGACGCTAAAACATCAAAGCTTGACTCCAAGCTGCAAGGCACAGAGAACAGAATGGATCGTTTAGATAAATCAACTAAACGAGTCGATAATTCTTTATCTAAAATAGGCAAAGCCGCTGTCGCATCCGCTGCAATAGCTGGCGCTGCAATAGCGTCACTTTCAATAGCATCGGCACGATGGGCCAGAGAGTTAGAGATTGCATCAACAAGAGCGGGTGAGACAGTGGAAAGGATGCAGGCTCTTGCGTTTGCTTCCAATACCGTCGGCATATCAATAGAAAAGCTTGGAGACATATCCAAAGACACTAATGAAAAGATTGGTGAATTTATGTCTACTGGTGGTGGCGGCTTTGTAGATTTTATTGATGTGATGCGAATAGGAAAAGCAGAAGCAAGAGAGCTTGCGGCAGAGTTTCAAACCATGAGTGGCCCAGCCGTTCTACAAGAAATGGTTAGGCAAATGGAAGCCGCTGGTATTTCATCAAATCAAATGAGCTTTGCTCTTGAGGGTGTTGCAAGTGACGCAACAGATTTGATCCCACTCTTAAAAGATAACGCGCAAGGCTTAAATAATTTAACTGAGGAATTTGTTGCACTTGGCGCAGTCTTGACTCAGGAAGAAATTGACAAGATTAAAAAAGTTGGCGAGGAGTTTAACAAGCTAGGCCAAACATTCTCAGCAGAGGGTCGGCAATTAGTCGCTGAATACTCAGAGGAAATAATTGCACTGATAGAATGGTTGTCGGCAGCAGGTACAACCTTTATAAACTTTGCTGATGTTGTTTCAGTAGGCTTTGGTAACATAATCGAAATAGGCAAAGCTGCTTTTGCAGATTTAACCGAGGGCAGTGACACTTTTGCTGAAACTGTAGAGGAGCGCATGGCGCTTGCCGCTGAAAAGGTTGAAAAGCTTTTAGGTAAGTCAAATAAAGCACTCGAAATACATATAACAAAAGGCACTAAGGCGGCGAAAGGCGAAGTGAAGCAAGATAGTCTTACTTATGATCAAAAACTAACTAACCTCCAAGGCTATGTCAAATCTGCTCAAATACTTAACTCTGCATTATTTGGTGACAACAAACTTGTTGCTGCTGGATTAATAGTTGCCGATACGGCAACAGCTATAATGAAAAGCCTTTCAATAAACCCGTTTGATTATGGCAATGTCGCGGTTCTTGCAGCAACTGGTTTGGTTCAATTATCTAATGCATTAAGCGCATCTAAAGGTGGAGGACAAACAAGTAGCGCGAGCGGTGGCTCTAGTTCTGGAGCAACTCCACAGCAACTAGATTTTCAGCCGGAAACATCATCGCTTGAATTTACAGATACAACTGATACCGGGCAAACAACATTTAATTTAACTGTTCCAGATGGTGACGAAATAGGGCAAGCATTGGCAAACTGGATAAACAAAGCACAAACTGAAGGGCGCACCTAATGACAATTATTAACAATGCGGCGGTTAGCGGTGCGTTAAATGGGATGTCAATTTCTACATCAAATGTATTGATTGACAGAACGCCAACAATAGTATCACCCGGCGTTGATGAAATACCATTAAACATATCCAGCCCCGATCACTCTTTAAATTATACCAGCGGCACTCAAAACTCTTATTTCTCGGTTAGTTATGGACTAACTCAAAACATAACATATGTCGGCATATCTGGGCAAAATTCATCTGGTAATCTTGGATCAACTGTCCAGCTTTACGATGGTTCAACATTAGTGCAGTCAGCAACAATAACAAGAAATCACAACATAATGTTCACATTTGCATTGAGGTCGTTTACTGATTTAATAGTCAAGTTTCAAACATCACAAAACACGCAACAAGTGACAGTTAGCTTTATTGCAGCAGGAACACATTTAGATATCGCAACTGGCGAACAGGCTGGATATTCCAGAAGTTGGCTTTTAAGGCACGCACAAGAAAAAACAACAACAAATTTATTGGCAGCGCCAGTCAGCTCAATACAAAAAAATAAACCTTTGATGGGTAATTTGTCATTACCAAATGAGACAGCATCATTCACTGAAGGCTTGTGGCAGACATTTATGGACTTCAGTTATCAGCAGCCGTTTTTTATCAAAGAAGTTGCAAGCAAACCGCAGTCTAGTTATATATGCTTTAATGCAAAACACACTATAAAAGCGCACCCGCAAACTAGAAGCTTGGATTCTATAACCTTAAAATTTACTGCATATAACGGGCTTTAATAATGTCAACATTTGAAGAAAGCAGAAGCATTTTAAATCAAACGCATTTTGAAATAATTGAATTTGACTTGCCAGTTATAAACGGCACTTGCACCATAGGCAGTTCAGATGGTTTTGGGACACCATTAACATGTGATCAGCCTTGGGTAAATGAATACAAAACTTATAAATTCACAAACGCAGACGCGCCACTATTGCCAGCAAGCAACATTTACAGATGTGTTAACAGCATAAACGAAAATACCACACAGATAAAACCCGGCAATGGTTTATCAGCAAGGGGTTCACTATCAATAACATTTACTGACTTTATAGCTGATCCAAATGATGGCGCACAAGGCGTGACTGAGCAAGTCAAAAAGCAAGGCACTTTTTTTGGTAAAATGAATGCCAGACAAATAATGACTAACAAAAATGTTAGGTTAAAACTTTACAGATTGGAAGCTGATGGCAGCATTGATTTAGTTAACGGGGCGGAAACGCATTATTATATAATTGAGTCATTCAAATCAAACGACAACGGCACTTGGTCGCTGCAATGCAAGGATGTCTTGTCATTAGCTAACTTGAGCGAGAAGACGTGGCCGCCGACCGCTGGGGGCTTACTGCGTCAAGATATTGACGATTCAGTGACAGCCATTCCTGTTGATGGGCAAACAGATTACAGTGCAGCGTTTGCGGCTAGAATTGGTGACGAGTTTATGCGGATTATCACTGTTGATAATAACCTAGGCTCTAACACTGTGTTGAATGTTGCAGCCAGAGGATCATCAATTACAGCACCCGTTTCAGGTGTTAGATTAACCACTACAAACTCAGACAGTCACAGCGGCGGTGATGAGGTTTTTATTTGTGATTTGTCAGATAATGAAACCATTGATTCACTATTGACGCGCATTTTAGTTGCATCTGATTTTGATCCTCTATTGATACCGTCTGTTGACTGGGCAGCCGAAGTTTTAGAGTGGCACGCATTAGATAAAATCAACACTCTACACAGTGAATCAAAGAGCGTTAATGAAAAACTTGGATCGATATTGACAGGCTTTTTGATGGATATGTGGTTCGATCAAATAGATAACAAAGCGAAATTATCAGCCATTAGCGTTTGGAAAGAATCAACCGCAGCATTGACCGAAGGCAAGGAAATTGATGCTTATACTTTAAAAGATCAAGCGGTTGACTCGCTCAGAGCCAGCAGAGCTTTGGTAGTTTATGACAAAAGTAATTTAGCAGATAATGATGATGTATCCAGCTTTGCAAAGGCATCACAAAACACAAATAACGAAGTGATCAGCGAGGCGCTATACAAAGAACACAAAGATAAGTTGTTTGATAATAACGTTTTGATTGGATCAAATGCTGCCAACCTTTTGACACAAAGGTATGTGGCACGATTTAAGTTTACGCCTTTTAATTACAAGTGGACTACACAAGAACGCTTTTTGACATTTAAAACAGGCGATGTAATAGATATAAACGCTGACTCTATACAGTCTGCCAGCGGTTTACCCTCGACACAATTACGCGCACAGATTACAAAAATAATGCCAAAGTACACAAAATTTGGACGCGTTTATGATTGTACTGCTATGAGCTATGAAGCGGCCTTTAGCAATAACTCTGAGAGTGTTATAGATAATCCAATCGGTAATGGCTACAGTTTATACGGTTCTATTGGTGCGCCTTCCACACCATTCACACACACGTTTATTTTCAAAGGTTCTTACTCATACGGTGATGTGGCTTTCAGAGCAGGTGATGTGCCACCAGCGATAATAGCAGGATCAAAAATAATAATAATATTAGTCGATGGCTTTGATGGTCAGGCATCAGGCGGCACTGGCGGAAATAATGAAAGAAACGGCAAAGGCGGCGGTATTGTTTATGATGCGCAAGGCGTTGATACTGATATTTATTTCAGCGGTGACACTTCAGCAATTAGCGCAGCGTACCCAGTAGCAGACGGTTACATCAGAGCGCCCGGCGGTGGTGGTGGCGGTGGCTCAGATTATGAAGTGAGTGATCAGCATTTTAACGGCGGTGGCGGCGGTGGCGGTGCAGGTAGATTGCCGGGTGTTGGCGGTGAGTCAACAAGCAATTTGCCACTTGATATAGATTCGCAAAACGGTTTTAATGGCGACATAGCTGGAGTCGGCGGTGTTGGCGGAATAGGTTTCAGCGGTGCGACAGATGGTGGCGCAGGTGGGAATTGGGGTCAAGCTGGCACAGCCGCAAGCGGTGGTGCTGCTGGTTTAGCTGGTAGCGGTATTTTAGACAATGGCGCAACTGTGACGCTTTACGGAGCAACGGCATCTAGATATATAAACGGCAACGGTTCGCACCCGTAATATGCTACAATATTAACAATTAAAAGTGGTGGTGATCATTAATGCAAATATACAACGGAACGGTCGTTTTACAATTTGACGACTCAACAACTGGCAACGCTGACAGCGGTGCGCTTGTGACAGTTAGAGAATATAACATTGCTTCAGGAACGGGAAACCTTGCAAATATATTTAATATTGACAATGTGCAAATTTTAAACCCGCTTACAACTGACTCTCAAGGGAATTATAATTTTAGAGCCGCTGATGGATTGTATGACATAGTAATTCGAGAAGGCAACGCCAACCAAGTAATTTTGCCGGGTATACAATTAAACAGCTCTGAAGCATTCGTAAAATCTGAAGTTCAATTTGTTGTTGATCAATTAATTTACCCACTTGGATTGACACCCGGCAGCGAAAACGCCGTAATAGTTAATGGCGTGGTATTAAAATCTGCTGGGGTTGATAGTCAATACGCCATTGATGTAAGCGGTAATTTGGTTTTTAATTCGCCAGTTAATGTGAACTTTGAGGTTTGGTCAAGGCCAGTTGCAGGCATATCTAATTTGCCCGTTTTAGGCTCAAGAGCCATTCCATATCAATTTGACACACTTGCAGAATTTTTGGCAAGCGGTTCAGTTATAGTTGCTGGAGCATGGGTGGAATTACTCGGCAAAAATTCAATATATGATCAATTAAATGCACTTTATCAAATAGTGAATCCCGGCTTAGTAGGCAACGCCAGCGATTACATTATTGATTTTGGTGCTACTAAAGCGTTGTTGATGTACTCAGCGCCTAATTTTTTAAACAGCGGGGCTGCTAACGTGTCAAACTTTCCATACTCTTTTCAATATCCATCTAATGAAATTGAAACAAATCAGATGCTTTCTAATATAGCTGAAAATTCAATAGGTGCAGGAGGAAGCACTTGGTGGGTTCGACCTGTAGTTGTTGGCAGAAAAGAAAACGGTGTTGATGTTGTATATCGCGGCGACACATACGGATCACCAGAAAACAGAGGTTTAGTGCAAATAGACGGCGAAGATCCTGTTTTATATACTAATAAAAGACTTGGTGAGGCGGTTATTCAACTAACAAAAGTCGAGTTTGGCGCATCCACAACTTACTCAACAACTGGTTTAAATGATAACTCAATATCATACAGAGAGGATGAACACCATCAAGCAGGAGTGTGGTTTAATAATTTAAACGGTCAAGTGATCACAACTTGGGGTGTTAGAAACTCGGCAAGAACCCAGCAAGGCGTTAATGACTCAACATCATCTTATGTAAAATACGGTCAAAATAACGAGACATTAAGCAAGGCAGAATTGCAAACATTTCCATCAACTGCAAATTATGGTCAAGGTTTTTTTGCTGGATCAACATCATTTATCTTTAAAAGAGTAGGTGTTGGAAGGTGGGATTTCACAAGAGGTTCGGGCGGACAAAATTATTTAGATACCACTCAATTTAATTTAGAATCAGCAGCAGGTTTGGCGGGGCAATTTTATTTTGCGATCAGCTATGTTGACAAGTCAGCAACAAACGATCCAACAAGTTCATCAAACAGAAGTATAGCCCATTTTTTTGGCTCTCCGCACCCAACAAACAACCCAGATAATGAACTGCTTTATGCTAGAGGCACATATATACCAGCGGGAAGCAATCCGGGCGACCCGAGCAGAAATTCTGGCGGTTTATTTATTAGCAAACTTTCAGATGGAACGGCGATTGGCGGTTCAAATGGCAGGCTTGATTCAAATTTTGTGCCGTTTGCTTTGACTGACATGGATGTTGCGTATACGCCACCAACCGACTACAAAACAAGGCTGTTAGATGTTCAATATGGAGACACAGCCAGAGCAATAATCGCACAATGGCCGAACACATGGGATTTACCTGCGACAATGCCTTTAGGCACAACCTATGATTTGATCATGGTTGAGTATGACGGCACAACAATAAGCACAACAACAATAGCGTCAAACGTTCGCGGTGATTTAGGTTACAATAAATTCGGCAGCGCATTAAATAGCAGCGGCACATCAAACGGCACAACTGGTATAGAAGGAACAACATATTGTTTCGGCGCAAGTTTTTACAGGGGCAAAGATTACACAGATTTAGAGCCTGTAATTTATTACGCTGACAGAGTAGGAGACGATGAAACACAGCACAGATTACACAAGGTAATCATGGCATCTGACTATACGTCTGTTGTATCTGACACCGTCATGATCACTCAAGATAATATTATATACCGACCAGAAATGGCTTTAGGTGGCGATAAAAGAATATTGTTTTATAATGACGGGCAAGGATGGTCGAGCTTTAGCAGCTGGGTTGCAAGCACCAAATTCATAGACGAGACCTAAAATATGAGTACATCAAATGGCTTTACAGAAATAAACGGAATATTTGATTCCGTTGCTGATTTGCAAAAATACAGCGGCAAATCAATATCAACAGTAGCAGTAAACAACGGAACGGTGTTGGGTTGGTATCAAGTTTCTACAATTGATAACGGTTCAGCAGTTGCACTTGATAGCGGTTTATTTGCAAATCCTGTTGCTCCTTCTGTTGCTGGATTTGGAACAGCCGCTTACGCAGACATTACAACAAGCTCAGATGACGCAACGGCTGACCGAGTTTTAACACAAGGAAGCGTAGGCTTTGAGTACCAACGTCACATAAAAGCGACTAAAGGGTTTTCGACTGGCAATACAGGCACAGCAGAAGTGTTTTATCTGGGTACAGTCGTTTCTGGAAAACACAATATAAAATTTTCAACTCGTGGTAATTCTGCTTATAACACCTACGAAATCGATTTAGAAATGGTTTATAATAACGTAGGTACGGACGGAGTTAGCCCCCATGCAGGTGTTAGGATAGCTTCAGAAATAAAAGGAGAGGGTGCACACGAGTTTTTAAGTTTTAGCACTATAAAAGTAAACGCAGTAACAGCAGCAGTTTATTTGCTGTATCAAACACCACACACTCACACTCTTCAGGTAGGGTATAACTCGTTTACTGCGGATACACTTGGTGTATCACCAAACGCAACAGAAGCATGGACTCCTTTAAGCGTTGCCACGGCAAGTTCTGGTTCTAATGAAATACCAACCCTGCTTTATATGGATGACACTTTATTATCGTACAACGGGGATGAGGTTCTAACCACAGGTTCATTTTTAGCTGACGACCCTGCTACTACCACAGACTGGAACGCCAATTGGCAAACAGGTTTCTACGAAGGAAGCTCGGCGGCTAATGCTCCTACAGCATCAGGCTGGTACTGGGGATTAAAATCTGGACATAGTAATAACAGTGCAGTAACCCGTTTTGGTATGGATCTGGTGATATCTCTGGCCACCAATCTACCCTATATTAGAAATACAAGTAACACAGGTGCTGGAACTTGGCAACAGATACACACTTCGACTAACACTAATTCATATGAATTTATAACGAATAACATTGGTGAGCGTTTATTAGAAGGGGTTGCTATAAGTACAACAGAAGTAGATTGCCCATTGCCCACCTCAAGCTTTACTTACCCCGCATCGCTAACTGCTGTTGGTGGGTATACTATAACAGATTCACTAGCTGGGACAGTAAGAGCAACTAACGTGCTACCTGTATTGTCACCTATCTCAACACCTAAAGTTGTATACGCAAGATTTACAGTGGTCGGGGCGACAGCAGGCAAACGGTATCAAATAATTGCAACATCAACTAACTCTAAAATAACGGTGAATTTCTAATGATTACATATAAACAGATTGAACCCAATTTTATTCAAACACATGAAATGCACGATGACGGCTCGTATACCAGCGGCATTATTCGGAGGCATGAAACCAAAACAAGAGCAGTAGATCCGGAAACAAATGAAACGTATTCACCTTGGGATGAGCTAGATCCGTCTTTGGTTGAGTGGTTAGATGTCGAAGTATGGCAAGAAGAAAAAGACGCAGAAACAGCATTGGCATCGTTTAAAACTAGCAGACAGGCACTTATTGACAGTGCTGTAGTTGATGCAAATGGATTTAAGTTTGATGCTGATGAAGTATCAATAGGACGTATGGCAAGTGCAGTTTTAGCAGCTATTGCCGAAGATGATACTTTTGCAATGCAGTGGTCACTTGCAGATACAAACACAGGTGTTATGACAGATATAACACTACAAGATTTAAAACTAGCGCACCAATTATCGGTGCAAAACATGTCAACAGTGTGGGGTATATGATGGAAACAATAATAGACGTAATCAACATAATAACAGCAGTCATTGCATCAGCAAGCGCAATTGCAGCAATAACACCAACGAAAAAAGATGATATTTTTTTATCAAAATTAAAACCGTTTATTGATATTATTGCTCTAAACTTTGGCAATGCTAAAAAATAATTGTTAGTGTAAATTTCGCTATGTGTTTATGTTAATATATAGCGAAACTATCAAAAAAAATTATGAATGCAACAAGGTTTAACCCAATGGATTTATTAAAACTGATCAGCGATTCAGGAAACCCGATTGCAAGCAAGTTGGTGACATATTTAGGCGTTGGCGTTGGCGTTGGTGGTGGAACGGCACAAGGTATTGCAAGAACATCACAGAATGAGTTTGTTCAATTTTGCGCTAATCAATCACCAGATTGGTTGGCATATGCTCCAGCCATTGGCGTTGCCTCTTTAGTTATCAAAAATATATCAGATTGGTATTTCAGGCGGGTTGAAGTAAAGCTTGCAATTAAAAAGGCTGAAAATGATAACGTTAAAACGTAATTATGAACAAAGCAAAACAACTGGAATCTTAACATTGCCAAACGGCGCAGAGGTTGAAACACTTGAGCGTCCTTGGCTAGATAATCAAATTGGTATTAGTTGCATCCCATCAGGTATTTATAAATTCAAGCGCGATCACTATGGAAAGCATCAGTGGTTTTCTGTGCTAGATGTTCCAGACAGAACCTTTATTGAAATTCATCCCGGCAGCCAAGTATTACACAGTGAAGGCTGTATTTTAATGTCGAAAAACGACTGTGTTCATATGTTGAAATGGTTCGGCGGTGATGAAACTTTTGTTTTGGAAATAATATGAATATTTTAAAAGCATTGTTTGGCGGTTCTGGTGCTGTCAAATCAATTGAAAAAATTGCTTCAGAATGGATACAAACAGACATAGAAAGCGCAGAAGCCAAAGTGTTAATGGTTAAGACGCTTGACCCAAATGGAATGATGCGAAGGCAATTATCAAAAAGAGTAACTGATTTATATACCTTGTATATTATCACCACTTTAATTTTATTGATTTTTGAAAGTTTTGGGGTAGGTAATCAATTAGGCATTGTTGTTGCCACTGGAAAAGTCACTAATTTGTTTACGCCTATCACCGCATTATTTGGCGTTATTGTAAGTGCAAGTTTTGGTGTAAATTATGCCAATGCTAAATCAGGAAAGTAAAAGGCGGATAACAACCGCCATTTATTTTAAATGCAGGTTTCACCTGTTGCGATATACAAAGCCTGTGCGCGGGTTAGTTTTGTTTTTAAATAATCTTTAAGAGTTTCACACCAAAAGCCAGCCTCAGAATTTAGAACGCCAACGCGATCATCTTTACTGCACCCCTTAAAAAATAAATCATCAGTATAATAAATACTATTACGCAAACTGTTTTCTATCAATGCTAATTCGTAATCACATTCTAAATCATCAATTATGATGTACATTCCATCTGACCACATCAAAAACTCGGTGTCTTCAATGTGCTGTTGTCTTTCTGTTGAATAGTGCATTTTATATCCTTAATCAGTTTCTAATACAGATTCTCGTTTTCTATCCCATTCTCCAATGCGATCATCAAACACTATTAGCTGTGTGCCCCGTCTGCCACCAAAGCCGCCACCATAAGCATAGGCATCTTTAGGCGGAATAATACCGACAGATTCAACACTTGCACCTGACCATTCTTTGTATTGAATCCACTGGTTGTGGTGAACGTGTCCAGTTATCCAATGTCTATGTGTTGAGTTGCCCCACATAATATACTGATCGTCTGCCATTTTACCGGGCAATGCTCCAAGTTTGCATTTATGACCATGCGCAAAACCTAATAGAACTTTATTTTTATGAAAATACTGGAAAGGTGATTGACCTTTGAATACTTCAATACGTGGGTTTTTTTCGTATAGTATCGAAGCAAATACACCAAGTGCAGCACCTAAAATATCATCATGGTTGCCGGGCACATTGTAAAATTTTACGATTTTGTATTTAGTTAAACACATTTCGATAAACATTTGCATGATTTGAAAACCAACCTCAAGCCATTTGCTCGGTCTGCCGTCCAAGTCTAATTTGTGTCCGCTTGCGCTGGTTTCCCCTGCAATATTATCGGCGTGGAAAAAGTCACCTGTGTTGATTAAAACACAATCTTCGGTGTCTGGTGAGCGAGCAAGTAAACGTGTAAATACTTTTTTGTAAACTCGTTTGGCTATTTTTAAATCCCAATCATGACCAACTTCTTTTGACCATGTTTGCAACCCAATATGCGGATCACCAAGTGGAATAACAGAGAACTTGTTTTTGTCTATTGCTTGGCCTTGGTAGACAACTTCAGCGCAAGGTGTGATCTCTGATGCCATTGATTCCATAACTACACGCGCAGAGTCAATTTGTGAAGCCAATGTGCGGTTAGTCTTGACCCATTCCATAACGCGGCCAACTGTCGGATCTTCTTTCTCTTTTAATCTGACAAGAGTAGAAAAACCAGATACAGGATGATCATCAGTGTTTTTATGAAAACGATCATTTTCAGGGTCAAAGCCTGTTGCAATATATTTGGCTTTGCGCTTATTAACTACACGCACAGCCATGTTGTATTTTTTTGCAATGTCTTTGCTTGATGTACCTGCAATCATTTCCTGATGTAGTTGATCTCGCGTTATTTTGGGGTTCATTTTACGACTCATACCTTTTTGTTTTGAGTTTTTTAGCAGCAAACTTGCGTTTAAAAATATCAATATCCTCTTGACTAGGCATGTATTCTAACATGTGATAGCGTACAACGGTAATTGGCCGGTTAAATTCCACTGATATCTCAGCAATTGTTTTTCCCTCGACAAATGATTTAACCATTTCAACCCGGTGATCTTTCACTGCCAACCATTTTTTTAAATCAAGCATCATTCTTGCTCCTTTAGTTTTTCAATCTTCTTATCTTCTA
>Ga0206129_10006181_pt1 | contig 12276 bp, 8 predicted proteins | sample Helgoland_Spring_8_FD_148616 | JGI IMG/M metagenome (GOLD analysis project Ga0206129, IMG submission 148616) | Pelagic subsurface seawater microbial communities from Kabeltonne, Helgoland, North Sea - Helgoland_Spring_Bloom_20160502_2 | ecosystem: Environmental > Aquatic > Marine > Epipelagic ...
TGGGAAATCAGTCGCATCGGACGGATCGGTACCTGCCAGCCATTCGTCGTAATTACTGCTGCCGTCGCCATCGAAGTCTTCCGCTTCGCCGCCGTTGACTGCGTTGATGCCACCAAAGTATTGGATCTCCCATTCGTCGGGTAGGTTGTCGCTATCCGCAACAACGACTTCAAGTGCAAGTGAGAACTCAGCAATGTTACCAAATCCATTGGCTGGAGATAAATAGCGGTAATAGCGGTATGCCATCCCGGAACTCACGTCCACACTTTGCGCTGTGCTAGACGGTTCGGCCGCAATCACATAAATCGTCTCATAGCCGCTCACGCTACTCTCGTTGGAGCCCTCAAAGCGACCACCGACCATCCGATTCGCTTGGCCTGAACGGGGCTGGAAGTTGATCGCCGTTACAACACGAGACTCACCAAGATCCATCCCAGCAAAACCGCCCGCACCATTAATATAATCATAGAAGGTCGAAGCATCGCCATCAAAGACTTGCTCGAATTCACTTCCAACGCTCCAGGCTGGATCCAATCCAAATCGTAGCAGTCCGCCAAGCATCGCTTCACGATAGCCATCTGGATAGACAATCCCTACCGGCGGTGTGACCACCGGGAAATCAGTCGCATTGCTGGGATCGGTCCCTGCCAGCCACTCGTCATAATTACTGCTGCCGTCGCCATCGAAGTCTTCTGTTTCGCCGCCGTTGACTGCGTTGATGCCACCAAAGTATTGGATCTCCCATTCGTCCGGCAGATTGTCGCTATCGACCTCTACTACTAGCACCGGAAATTCAACTGAGAATTCGGCAATATTGCCGTATCCGCCTGCGGGGGCAAGGTAACGATAATAGCGATACGCTGGAGCTGGATCTAGGTTGATCACTTGCGCCGCAGCCGAAGGCTCGATCGAGATCAAGTGGATCGTTTCGTAGCCACTGACACTGGTCTCGTTGGAACCCTCAAAGCGTCCACCGACCATGCGGTTTTCCAGGCCTATGCGTGGGTGATAGTGAAGTGCCTGCACTAAGGTTGACTCGCCAAGATCAATCCCGACAAAGGTTTCATCACCATTTTTATAATCATAAAACGTTGACGCATCCCCGTCGAACACCGCCTCGAATTCACGCCCAGCACCCCACACTGGATCCAAGCCAAATACAAGTTGCCCGCCAACCGTGGCTTCACGGTAGCCATCTGGATACACGGGGCCAGTAGGCGGCGTGACTGGCGGTGCGACCGTGCCAGTTCCGACGTCCTCCATTTCGGCAAACATGAACAAACAACTTGGAAAGCTACCTTCGTTTGCCCCCCAAATGTGTATTGGGCCGGCTGTTCCAAGTGGATTAGAGTAGGCGATTGATCCTGGCAGGTCGTGCATATAGCCCTGCTTGATGTAGTCATCCTTCCAGTAACGATTGCCCATTGGAGCAAATGTTATTTCACCGATGTAGCATTTGCCACTGCGGGTGTTATCAATACGATAAAGCTCATTTACAGACGACCCGTCAACATACCACGCCAGTTCCTTTGAGATTAACTTTATATAAGTTTCGACTACCAGCTTGAGTGTCTTCGGTGGTTGCGTAGTGCAGGCACTTTCCCAGTGACCATTGCTTGACGAGTAATTGTAGAGTGAACTGTCGCCCGAAAGTCGTAGCATTTCAGCTACGGAAACGGCAACTTTAAGTGTACTAGCATTATAATTAAGGCCAGTATTTGGACTGCTCGTAGTGTTTCGCGAAAATTCAGCGGTTGACCCATCAGGGAAAACGCAGAATTGAATCCATTCTTCCCAGAATAGCTTAGCGCGGTCCTTGAGGACACTGTCGTTGAGCCAGACTGCTGCAATTGCTACTAAATGCATACAACTAGCACGCCTGTTATTGTACCATCTGTTCGCAGAACCGACCTGCCATTGATTGACCCCATTGGAATCCATGTAGGCATGACCGTCATAGCCAGGGCTAGTTGCAGTAGAGCCTAAATTTGTGGTATAACTGCGATCATATCTGTCGCCCCATAAAGTATCACTTAGCTCAGAATGAATTGAACTCTCATAAGAGTATGCCCAGTCAGATACCCATGCATCAAAGGTAGTACGCTCTGCGGTACTGAACTGCTCCTTAACATAGTCAGCGTACATTACTAGTCGCCCAACCCACTCGGCCCGCGACCAAGTGCCGCCGTCGGTTCTATGGTAGTATGTCGGAGATACTTGCATACCAGCCGCATTGGCGTGCCACATCAACTCATCCTTGACGACAATTGCTAGAGCGGTGTCTTCCTTGACTAGCGAGTAAAACGCGGCATCGCCCATCTTTATGTGATTAGCAATGAATGTGTATGCATCTGGGGTTGTGGTCCAGTAGCTGGAAAGGCGATCAGCGCTAGGATCTGCCGCGAACGTATTTTTGTTTTTAACAATACGCTGCCACTCGCCCGGGATCAGCGGATCGAAGGCGTCGCCGGCTGACTTATAAGGTCCGTTGACAGCGCGGTCGCGCCATTCTGCTAGGTGCGGGTCACTCCAGGTCAGGCCGCCCCCGAGTAGCGTGTTTGACAACACGGTGACTGAGAAGACGAATGCGAGTACTTTATTTGTTAAATTCATGAGCCACTTATGCGGCGTGCAGGCACCTCCCGTAAAGAGCCAACACGCCCCTAAAGGTTCTTTTACATGCTGTTAATCAACAGTTAACAACGCATTTACTCTGCATAGGAATTACCCCCCAGTAGCAGCTGATCGTTCCACTTCATCCAAGAAAACCAAGTACAAAAAAAGCGACCTGCGTAACCACGCAACATTCGCATTTTTAAAGTAAAGCCCATCCTGAGCTGATGTAGTCAGCTTCAAATATCCTGGTAGACAGACAGGTAAGCCATTGCACCTCGACGCGGGCTAGCCAGTTCCCGGACGAAATCAGTGTCGTTCCGCGCAACGCGCTGAGATGCTTGTTCAAAACGATTCGCGAGTGCTTTGGTTATATCTGACGCATCAGGCGATTCAGCCCAAAATATGTTTAGTGGGGATTTCGCCCAATCCCGTAATCCTGGGACTCGACTAAAGATGCAGGGCAGACCCACGCTCAGGGCTTCAGCCGCAGCTAAGCTATTTCCCTCCCGGAGTGATGGCATAACAAAGGTATCCGCAGCCCATAAATATTTCCTGACGTCTGATTTCGGACCGACGAATCGGACTTCCTGCTCAAGGCCAAGCGCTTTTACTAATTCACGGTCGATCCCAGCAGGATGCTTGTTGCCGACCTGAAGATACAACAGATCACTGCCGCTGAATGCTGGAAGCGATTGAATAATAGCGGCATAATTTTTGATATCCGAGCCGTTGCCGACGCTGGTGAGAAGATGCGTATTATCATCCAAACCCAGTTCCGCGCGCGCGGCACGCCGCTCCTCGGAGCTGGGTGGCCGGAAATGATCGGAATCGATCCAATTTTCTATGCGCACAGTCCGATTGCCGAACGATACGAGTTCAGTCGAAGATACCGATTCTCCAATAGAAACAAAGGATATGCCTAACCATTTAATGACGTGTCGCTCAAAAGATTTTTGGCGCTTCATGTATCCCGTATAAGGGAAATTGTTATGCACTGTCCGGATGATACGTGGCACTCCAGCCATGCGCGCTGCAAGCGCGATAAGTAGGCATTGCGATTCGGTGTGAATATGAACGACCTCAGCCTCGGAAGCCCTAAAAATATCGCTGAGATTTCGCAAGAAGTTGAGTGAGGCGATACCACGCTGACGCCGACATTCGAAGATCTCGTAACCCACTTTACGCAGTACATTTGCAAACGCACCCACCTCATCCGCACATGCAACAATACTGAGTTCGAGCCCTTCAGTGTGCCAGATAGGCGCGGCGAGTTTGAGCATTACTTCCGCTCCCGACGGACATAGTTCATTTAAAACATGTATTACTTTCATGTTTCTTCAATTACTTGATGGTATAAGGAGATTACATCCTTCGCCACTTCATTCGAACTGAATCTCCTCAATGCATTTCGATAACCAGACTCTGAGAATGATTTCCAAAGGCCTCGGTCCATAGCTAATCGGAGAATCGATTGTACTAATGTATCTACTGAAGAAACGTCGACTAATAAACCAGCCTCGCCGCCTGATAGGACCCATGGCACAGCCCCACTTGACTGTCCCGCTATTACGGGAACTTTCCGTGCCATCGCTTCAACTAATGTCATACCAAAGGATTCTTCTAGAGCTGGGTGGACTAAAATATCAGAAAGATCTAACAATTCGCGGATCTCTTCGTTCGAATTCTTGCCAAAAAACTTGACTCCATCAGTTAAGTCCTCCGATTGAGCCCATACCACAGCACGTCCGTCAGATTCATATCCATGGCCAACTAATAGTAAACGTGCTGAAGCGAGATGTTGCCTGACAATCTTAAAAGCCTTTAAGAGATTACCGACATTCTTACGCTCCGAAAAGCCATTATTTATTGAGAGTAGTGTCAGTCCGTTTTTACCAATTTCTTTTTCGCCTTTCAGAAACCATTCCGCTGGAATAGAATTCGGGGTTATATGGACCGCTTGACCGACAGTTCGACTCACGCATTCTCGAAGATAGGGAGAATTTACCGAAAAATTTCGCCCACGTCGCAAAGTAATTCGATCCATCAGGAAACGCCCGAGGCGGTAAAGATCTTTATGATAAGATAATATAGCAGGAGACCAGTCCCTGACTGTTATTAAATTAGGCTTACCGCTAGCAACTGCGGCCCAGGCATACTCATAAGTCCAATGTGCATGAATTAAATCGGGATCGTCTACAGCCATAAAATCTTCAAGCTGTTTGCGTTCAAGGCGCATCAAGTCCTTCATCCGACCGTGCGTTCGAAAGTGGCCACAATAGACCTTCAATCGACTACCTTCAATTAGAAGAGGCTTTGTTTGCCTGGGATCCAAGGTATAAACGCTGACTTTAACTCCAAGTGAGAGTAATCCTCTGACCAGATAAGTCACACTAAATCCACCCATCCCTTCGACCTCGATGGTATCGGCATTGTGCAAATAATCGCTCAGTAATGGCAGATAGATCGGCGCAGCGATTCCGACATGAAGACGACAATTAGGAGTTAAACCCAGTCTAACATTAATAGATTCAGAGAGCATTACTTATTAAGAAAAGTCCTCAAAAATTTAAAGCTATCCTTATCGAAAACCGCGAGTAAGGCGGAGTAGATAAAGCAACCCAAGCAAACCTTTAAAATCAGCTCATAAACAGCGTCATTTAAATTTAAAAAACCAACACTAAATACTCCTAACGACATGAGAGCAGTAAATGACACTATTTTCATCAGATGCTTAATAATTTCTCGATAGTTGATTCCAAAGTATTTATACATGTACAAGTGGATAAAAGGATCTGTCACATATCGACTAACTACAATACCAATAGCAATAGATAATATGCTTCGTCCTATCCAATATGCCAGAACCAGCATCCCGACAAGCACCACTGCTCTAAACAAATTCAACATAAAACTCACATCCGCACGGCCCTTCGCCAGCAACACGGATCCAACAGGATTACTAATGGTCCATATCAGAGCACCCATAGAAAGTACTTGTAACACTGGAACCACCGGCAACCAAGCTTCGCCGAAAATGATTGGGACAAAAATGGATGATGTCATGATCAAGCCTCCGTAAATTGGAAGATTCAAAGTTAACAATACCTTGATTGCTAATGTGAAGTATTTATTAATCTTGCCGATATCCTTTTGAATCATCGAGAACACTGGGAAAGTCACTTTAGTGATGATCGGATTTAGCGTCATCATTGGAATAATGACCAAGGCATGCGCCACTGTGTAATAACCGAGAACTTCAGCCCCAAAAAATTTCCCAATGAATAGTTTATCAATATTTGTAGACAATATTTTGATAAATCTCTCACTCATTTGGTAAGCACCAAATACCAAGAGAGATTTAGACTCTTCAATACTAAAGAGTAAGCTGGGTTTATGGTGCTTCATACCCCAAGTAGTAAAAATAAAACTAGAGATAAAAGAGCTCCCCAACCGACCATATATTAAGGAATAAACTCCGTATCCAAACAGAGCCAGTGTCACTGAGATGGAAAAATTCGCAAATAACGCTACAGTTTTAGCCTGCACTGGCAGGCCAAAATTTAATTCCTTCTCCATTAACTTTTCGAACTGACTACCGAAGGGAATTATAAGAAAAATAAAAGCGAATAGATGCAACAAATCGACCAATCGTTGCTCATCATAAAAGTCAGCAATTAGCGGGCTAATAGATATAACGACGATGAACATCGCGATACCAACTAAGACATTCAGCCAATACAGCGTAGATAACTGAATCTTACTAATATCCTGCTTCTGTATGATTGCACTCCCGATACCCATCTCGGTAATCGGACTCGTAAATGCCATTACAGTTAGCAGCATCCCCATTAGACCGAAGTCGGCGGGAATCAGCAATCGCACTAAAATAGGAGTTTTGATTAGTGATACGAAATGCCCTAAAATAGCAAAAAGTGCTGTCCACTTGACTCCACTTATAATTTTATCATTGAGCGGCGCCTCACCCGCCGACTTCGCTGATTCATAAAATTCCATACTTAGCGACCAACCGATGGCACGACGAATTGTAGCTTATTAGCTGCGGAAACGAGGGCCTAAACCTGATAATCAAGATCCATTAGTAGTTCAACAGCTTCTTCGTTCTGCATGAATTGCTTAACCCGACTTTCATACTTTGGGTTTCTCCATTTCTCGACTGAACCTGCAAAAAGTGGCTTCACTTCCCCTGCCCAAGCGCTGTTCCTCCTGACTGTAGTATTTTTGTGCCAATCTATAAACGAGTCTATTTCTTTTAAATCCAAAAAAGAACAAAGTTTCCTAATCTCTATATCATAATTGTTTATAATATCTTCATATTTAATCGTATAAACATTATCATGATTCCTGTATTCCAGGCCTTTTTTAACCTCATAAATCCACCTCTCTGGTTCAACCCAATATTTCGATTTATCAGTCGGGTGCGTTGATAAGGTGACGTCTCTACCATCACGAATAATATGCACCAATTTAATGTTCCCATTGAATTTATTCAGCAGTTTATCGAAGTGTTGAACATTAGACGGCGTCTTCTCACACCATCTCCTGTGTATTTCAGGGACATTTTTAAAATGAGTCCCATAAAAATAATTCAGTTTCATTTGAAGGCCAGGATATAGGCGCCGCGGCTCTCGTGTAATGAATGAACCTGTTTCAATCGGAATAGCATAAACATCAGGATGCGCTGAAAGGATTGAAAGAAGTAGCGTTGTGCCCGATCGACCACATCCTCCAATGATAATCGGAGCATCTACGAATTGCTTTCGGATGCCCCTTGCCCGCAGCATTCCTTCCAGAGAATAACGCACATGTTGGTATGTCGCAACAAGTCTTTCACTCAACGCATTTATTATTGTTTTATAATTTATCATACTAATTAATGGACTATAATTTATTACCTATAATGAATGTTGATCGGCATAAAATAAGTGTGTGCATGGGTCGATCATGCTGAATAGGTCGTAAATAAGACTACCTTTTAAATTACTGCTATGCAAATTAAATAACGAGGTTATAATTAACATTTAACAGCCTTGGAATAACAATTTTCATTTATTCTTAACCTGATATACCGCTCTACTATTGATGGGACTAAAGGCAGGCACCTGTGCAACTCTGAGGCTTGATCTGGACGAGATAGTTTCATCTTTCCCACAAACGATTGGCGACTCCCCTAAGGCAAGCACTGAAACTAATAGCAACGTTCCACAACCGTATTGATTTTATTTTTCCAGGTCTGCTTTTTAGCAAACAAATAGGCGGCATGACTTAAGGCACTGTAACGCTGCGGATCGTTCGATAAATCCACAATCGCATCAGCGAGTTGCTGCACCACAAGTTTGGGTCTATTCATCGCAATCTTGATGCCGATTTCAGCGGTAATAATTTGGCCTTGCCCATGCAGATCCAAGGTTATCACCGGCAGATTAAAAGCCATTGCTTCGATTAATTGACCCGGACCAGAATCGCGCAAAGTAGTAAACACAAAAGCATCGTGCTTAGCATAGTACTCCCGAACTTCAGATAAGGGCACGGCACCAACAAACGTCACCTGCCGTTCCAACCCCAGCTCATGCACCTTCAAATCAGCCGCAGCGCGCATTGGACCATCGCCGACAATGGTAAGGGTAATACCGGGGTAACGCTTAAGGGCATGCATCACCTCTAGAATTAAAAGGATGCCCTTACGGGGCAACAGACGTCCCACCCAAAGTAGTTTCATTTGACCAATGCTAGGACAACGCACGATGAATTCCGGAGAAAAAAACGTCTCCGTCAGTGCAAAATCTAGCATCGGAATCATATTCCTCGCTCCTGCCGACTCCGCCATCGCTTGCGTGTCTAAATTAGCGGGCAAGACCGCATGTGCCTGTTTAAGCATCTGCTTACATGCCGATTATATTTAAGTAACACGCGGCTGACTTTATTTCTTCTTTCTTCAACAGGCCAGTGCTCGAGGAAATACTCCTTAAATGCTCCAGGCGCATTTTGCCCTCCACCCGCAGGACCAAAAATAAATGGCACATCCAAACGGTATAAAAATAATCTAAACTGTAGACTGCCCCATGAGACATGTTGAGTTCTATAGAACCCCAGAGATTGATTCAGCTTTTTAGCTAAGCGGTATGCCAACCATTGCCACAGCATATAATACAAATACATCGTAGGTTGCGAAAACCCGTAGAGCCGCTCCAATCCGAGTGGAAGTTGCAAGTAGTGCATGGTAAGACCCTCTACAGGGCCATGCTTCTCGATACTCGGTCGAATTATGCTGCGCGTAATCGTATGCACCTCGAAGCCATGATGAACTAAACCAGTTGACCAATTCCAACCAATCGCAGACTCGGAACCTTTAAATGGGTTACAACAAAATGCCGCTATTAAGATCTTCTTCATCGCACAATACGCCAGTAGTTCCCGCCTTAAGCTTTGTCGATTGGCTCAGATGATGAAGCACGACCTACATGTCCCTGGCCGGTGTGACTGCGGTGGCGGCCTCGTAGCAGTTGCCCGATAAAAAACAGCATAAAGCGCGGATTGTGCCATGCGTAGCGACGCCAAAGTCGCCGCGGCTCCATCAGCAAGCGGAACAGCCACTCCAGCCCGATCCGTTGCAGCCATGCCGGCGCCTGCTTCACACGCCCCGCATGGAAGTCAAAGGCCGCGCCCACCCCAAGCATCGGCATGTTCAAGCGGCCCCGATGCTCCGACATCCAGATCTCTTGCTTAGGGCAACCGATACCGACAAACAGGATCCGCGCGCCAGACTCAGCCAGCTGCTCGGTATATGCGACATCCTCCGCTTCGGTCAGTGGCCGAAACGGCGGTGCGATCGAACAAGCAATTTCAATCGCCAGGAAGCGCGACTGTAAGTACGCGGCGAACTCTTTAAGGCTTTGCGCGGTGCCGCCGTAGAGTCCGATTGGCAACTGCTGTTGCGCAGCAGCTGCACAGACGTGCAAGGTCAGGTCGGGCCCATACACGCGTAGCGCCGAGGGCACGCCGAGCGCCCGCAGGCACCAAACCAGTGGCACGCCATCGGTAGTGATCAAATCAGCCGTATTGATGATCTCTCGAAACTCCGCAGAATCCCAGCCTTCCATCACCATGTGCACATTCGACAAACAGACGAATCTGGATTCCCCCCGTCTTGCCCAGTCGACGACGCGCGCAGTCGCATCTGCATAATCCGTCGCATCCAAGCGCTGCCCGAGCACATAACGCTGCACTAAAACCGGAAGCGCGGGCGAAGGCCTAATCACACTAGTTTGTACATTCATAATATAATCAAAGCCCCAAAAAATGCCGATGTTTGTCAGCCGCTTCCGAAGAACTGAAACGAGGACCGACTTTACGAGCAGGCACCCCTGCATAAATTGACATCGGTTCAACGTCTTTAGTCACCACTGCCCCCGATGCAATAATACTGCCCGCTCCGATTTGCACGCCACTCATGATCATCGCCCGATAACCGACCCAAACATCATCGCCGATCACGATCTTCTCATCGAGTCCCTTCCAATCGTAATCAGAGTCACGAATCTGAGGGGCAAGGCGTATGGGTATACCTGGCTTCTCATAGTGATGGTCATACTTCCCCACCAGCGTAACGAAATTCGCAAACAACACATTATCCCCAATCTCGACATCGCAGCCAATTTCAGAAAAACGACCAATATAAAAATTCCGCCCGATCCGGATGTGGTCTTTGCCATAGATAAATACCTGACGCCCCGCGTGGAACCCTGGGCCGATTGAATATCGACGCCATTTCACTTTGACTAAATACAAGTCTCGGAGCAGTATTAATTGCTGAATTAGTTTCATTCAAATCCTCCGTCTGTATAGCCTCTGTTTAGATCTTAATGATGGCGATGACTGACATGCCCTAAATCATTGAAGCCAAATTAAAGAACATAACACTTTCAGCTTTCGACACAACCAACGCAGTCGAACAAGTATCGATTTACTGTGCACACTGTCTTCAAACCAACGATCCATTTTTGGACTCAGCGTAATTGCTTGCGGATGATTTAGTGGGAAGCGTTGTTCGGATGACGTCACTTCCAAGCCAAAAAAATGTGCGGTATGGGCGCCCGACTCATTGAATCCAATATTTTTAGTCAGATTCCGTTTCGGAATGATCACGTATCCACGTTGCTTCCAAATACTAAGAAAAAATCGATATGCCCAACTATCACGCCGTTTCAGGTCCACCTGTCGAAACATCCACTCCCAGTAGGCCCGAGCTCGGAAGTTCCTAAACACACGTTTGCAGATAACCTTCCACACTGATCGATCACGCCATGCATTTAGCGTCGGATCGAATTGATCCCACGCACGCTTCCAGGTCGCCCACCCCCAACACTCAAAGTAATTTGAAAATCCGTAATCCGCCTTCATCTCGAATGGCGTCGGCTTGCGGTTATGTCCGGCAATCGCGAACACCTCTGGCGAGTCCCGGTATTTAATTAGTAATTCATCGCAATACCGAAAGAACGATGGATCCGGCAGTACGTCATCCTCAACGATAATACCCGCGCCGCACTCATCGAGAAACCAGCTAATCCCTTCGGATATATTCTTAAAGCAGCCTAAATTATGCTCGCGGTAGAGACGCTTCACCTCGCACGGCCAAGGCAGTTCGTCCAGCATGGCGCGTACTTCAGCGACTTTTCCGGCTTCACCCGAGCGACCTGCGCGGGGTCCGTCGCATAGGATCCATACCCGCTGCGGCGCAACTATTTTCAAGGCCTCAAGCTGCCGACGTGTGCTGTCAGGACGATTGAAATGGATTAGTAAAACTGGAGTGTTCATTATACAATCAGTCAGAAGACATGCATTGCTGCAGCGCAGCAGGAAACGTCGATTTAAGCTGGCGGTATTGAGCCTCAAGCGAAGCGGCGATCGCTTCGACCACATCTTCAGCAGATTTACCTTCGGTCTGGATGCAAATATCTCCCTCGGTCATCGCGTCATTTAACCCAGAAAAATCCAGCGTCAGCAGTTTCATACCATGTAACTTTGCCTCGATCGGCGCATAACCGGCTTCACCATGCAGGGTTGGAAAGACGAACAGGTCGTGAGCGAAGAAATAGAATGACAGATCGCAGCGAGGTACCTGCTTCGGATCAACAAATACCACGTTCAGACCTTTCTGCGCGACATAATCGTCATAAAGCTGCCGGGCAGGGCCGTTACCCATAATGGTGAAAGTATACCTGACCTCTTTGGGCAAACTCGCGAGTGCCTTCAATATGATCATCACACCCTTCCATTCCAGCAATTTGCCGGTGTAAAAGAGCTTCAGCACCTGCGGATCGACCGACACTGCGGCACGCGCTTCCGCAATCTTGAAATCTGCTGCCTGTACCGCCAGAAAGTCCGATTTGACGACGCATTTGTTGCGAGCAAATTTCGGCAGAATCGATCGAGTTGCAGCATTGCCCGCATATATTTCACTGGCCTGTGACAAAGTGATCAATACGAACGGATCTAGAAAGTGCGCCCGTTGCATGAACATTCTAAACAATTCCTTGCACTGTGCTTTCGGCGAAAAAAACCTGCGGAAGCGCAGCGGGAAGCGTCCACCACCACTGAGCGGATCCAGATGAAATTCCTTCGAAAAAAACCAGAGAAACGAAG
>Ga0206129_10006183_pt1 | contig 12274 bp, 12 predicted proteins | sample Helgoland_Spring_8_FD_148616 | JGI IMG/M metagenome (GOLD analysis project Ga0206129, IMG submission 148616) | Pelagic subsurface seawater microbial communities from Kabeltonne, Helgoland, North Sea - Helgoland_Spring_Bloom_20160502_2 | ecosystem: Environmental > Aquatic > Marine > Epipelagic ...
GTTCCGATTCCGGTTCAGGCTCCGCTTCCGATTCCGGTTCAGGCTCCGCTTCCGATTCAGGTTCCGATTCAGGTTCAGGTTCAGGTTCAGGTTCAGGTTCTTGTTCAGGCTCTGGTTCAGGTTCTTGTTCAGGCTCTGCTTCTGATTCTGGTTCAGGCTCTGGTTCCGATTCCGATTCTGGTTCAGGTTCAGGTTCCGATTCAGGTTCCGATTCAGGTTCAGGTTCAGGCTCTGCTTCCGATTCTGGTTCAGGCTCCGCTTCCGATTCGGGTTCAGGTTCGGGTTCTTGTTCCGATTCAGGTTCAGGCTCCGCTTCCGATTCGGGTTCAGGTTCTTGTTCGGGTTCAGGTTCCGATTCTGGTTCAGGCTCCGCTTCCGATTCCGGCTCAGGTTCTTGTTCGGGTTCAGGTTCAGGTTCAGGTTCGGGTTCTTGTTCAGGTTCCGATTCAGGCTCTGCTTCCGATTCAGGTTCGGGTTCTTGTTCCGGTTCAGGTTCCGGTTCAGGTTCTGGCTCAGGTTCTTCTTCAGGTTCAGGTTCTTCTTCAGGTTCTGGTTCAGGCTCTGGTTCAGGTTCCGATTCAGGTTCTGGTTCCGATTCAGGTTCTGGTTCCGATTCAGGTTCAGGTTCTTGTTCAGGTTCTGGTTCCGATTCAGGTTCAGGTTCTTGTTCAGGCTCCGCTTCCGATTCAGGTTCAGGTTCCGATTCTGGTTCAGGTTCCGATTCAGGTTCAGGTTCAGGTTCAGGTTCTGGCTCAGGTTCCGATTCAGGTTCTTCTTCAGGTTCAGGTTCTGGTTCCGATTCAGGTTCTGGTTCCGATTCAGGTTCAGGTTCCGATTCTGGTTCAGGTTCCGATTCAGGTTCTGGTTCGGGTTCTGGTTCGGGTTCTGGTTCAGGTACTGTGAAAACAAAATAATTATTTGAATCAGATATATTATCGTCTATAATCTCTAGAGTATCTCCCGTATCCTTATTAATAATATCATCTACTCCAAACGTATAGGTTCTTCCTGGTTTGAAATCACCAATGAATTCATACGTTATATGATCAGTTGGTTTTAATAAAGGTGTATTGGTCAAGTAATAAAACTCATTATTTTCCAATACAGTATCTAAATTATATGTATTACGATTACTTGTATAGGACGAATTTAATAATTTTATATTATAATTTTCTATAGCAAGTGGATAGTATATAATGCCATGTATATTAATTGCAGTCGCATTTACGAGTAAATGAGGCATGGTTGTTGTAGGTTTTTCTGTAGTAACTTCATAAACTACCCTCCAATCCTTACCATCATATCCGGTTGATATTTTAGTACCTATGTTTTTTACATTTACAGTAACTATTTTTGTATTAACATCATAATTACTCAAATGTTCTATTATGTCAAAATCTGTTTCAGGTTCAGGTTCTGGCTCAGGTTCTGGCTCAGGTTCTGGCTCAGGTTCTGGCTCAGGTTCAGGTTCCGGTTCTGGCTCAGGTTCTGGCTCAGGTTCTGGCTCAGGTTCTGGCTCAGGTTCATTATCGATACTACAGATTGTATCAATGTTAATATTGTCGTCCTGTAAATTATTACAATCGGTATTTAACATAATACTAGTTGGAAATGAATAATTATCATTTTTCCTTTTTTGTAATAAATAGCTATTTTTATTTATGGTATTACATACGGATATACCTGAATTATTATCACCGCTTGCACAATGAATACTATTTACTCCATCTAATAAATTAATCGGTTTATTTTCATTATCATTAATATTACATTGATTATTTAATAATTGCGAATTTTTAGCCATATTCATATAAATATTATAATTTTGAAATTGATTAATATCCTTTTTCAAATAATTTATTTTAAAATTGACGTCTGATTTGGATGATGATTTATTATTTGCATATTTTATTATTGTTCTTCCCTTTTTTATATCATTATGGTCCGATGATGTATTTATATCTTTATTATTAAATACTCTATATTTTCCCATACTTAATATATATTATTATTATAAATATATTAAAAAAAAATTAGTAATATACTATATAAGAATGCAAATTTTCATTAAAACTTTAACTGGAAAAACGATTACACTCGATGTTGAACCAAGTGACTCCATCGATAACGTAAAACAAAAAATAGCAGATAAGGAGGGAATTCCACCCGACCAACAAAGATTAATTTTTGCTGGAAAACAGCTCGAAGACGGAAGAACATTAACTGATTATAATATCCAAAAAGAGTCAACGCTTCATTTAGTTTTGAGATTAAGAGGCGGTGAATAATAACTTCCTTTTTTATATTGTAATATAAAATGATAAATTTATTTTATATTATATTTAATTATACAAGTCTATACTTTGGTCCATAGATCGTCAACCAGACCATATTTTAGACATGTGTCCGCGTCCCACCACAAATCGTGTTTTAGAATTTCATTGAGTTCTTTCTTGGGTATATTTGAGTGTTCCTTATAAATCGTTTTTATTTGGTCCATGAGTCGTTTATTATTTGTAAATGCGTCTTCTAATTCACACATTTTACCCCATGCTCCAGCTGATAATTGATGAACCAGCATATATGAATTAGGTCGCATATATCGCTTTTTTCCAACTACACTCATTAATGTTCCAGCGGAGGCTGATGCACCATCAATAACTGTAATTATATCTACTTGACAAGCTAAAATAACGTCAATTGCTGTAAATGCAGCAAATACAGAACCACCAAAAGAACTAATATGTAAATAAATAGGAATAGGATCAATACATAATGTATTTGCCAATGCTAAATTATCTTGTTCAACTTCTCGAATAAGCGTAGTTAGAGCGAAAATGGAATTGCGAGTGACCTCCGAGTAAAAATAAATATGATTATTCACCTTTGTTATTTTTTGATTGTCTTTGTCAATAGGGTTTGCTTTCGGAACCTTTTCAGGTTCTTCAGCATTTTCCGTTTTTTCAATGGTCAATAATACATCTTTGGCGCTATGGTTATAATACGACGACATTATATATAATAATAATCTATATGTTTATATTATTATTATAAATTTATTATTATAAATTTATTATTATAAATTTAATTGTACAATTTACTATTATACATAAGAATAGGATGAGAGAATGATAAAACAGGTCTTTGAGTAAACCCTCTGCTTTTCAGATTCAAAAGCGTATTATTATATAAGGTATTCACTGATTTATCAAGTACATTATTAGAAATTAGTAAAAAGCTATTTGTCAAAGCGCCTTGAAATTCATTGTCTTTTCTATCAAAATAATCAGCGCTCGTTTGGTCATCTTCACACCCACTAATTTTAACAATATTACATAATTTATTTATATCATTAAATGAATAACTATTGTCATTAGAACATACATCCTGGTTCATCCCTCTATATGGTAAATTTAAATTACTTCCAGAATTACAACAATCCATTAAAACGAAGGTGTTTGCGGTTCTCTCTAACATTTTTACAAAATTATTTTGTAACCATAAATCAGTAATGATACCATTGATCATATAATCAGATGGACATATTACTTCGCTTTTATTATCAGATTCATAATAAGATGGCATTGTTGATCCATGTCCAGAATAACTTAACCAAACTTCAGAATTAGGATTATGATGAGTATAATCTACTAATCTTAATAAGTCCATTTCAATATTATTTTTAGTAGCTTTATCGTTATATAAAGTAACAATTTGATCGTCTTTAAAATTACATTTTCTCATTAAAAAATCCTTGATATTGTTTAAATCATTTACGCAACCATTTAGGTCGTCATTTTTATTTGTATCTTTATCATAATTAATACCTATAAGTAACGCCTTTTTATTTGTATTTTTTTTATTGAAAAATATTACTTCTTTTTCTTCTTCTTTTTCTTCTTCTTCTTCTTTTTCCTGTACTGCTTCATCATCATCATCTGAATCTACAGTATCATCATCTGAATCTACAGTATCATCATCCGGTTCTACTGCTTCTTCTTCCTCGTTATTTGAATAATATGGAGTTCCACATTCACAGTTCTCAGTATGTTCATGTTGTATATCGGAATTAGTATCAGAATCTGAATCAGAATCACTTACTGGTACCATCATATTATTATTTTGAGAATTACTAGAAACTTGTAAGAATAATTTAGTAAAAAAATTTCCCATTATAATTTTAATAAATATTAAAAAAAATAACAATTATTTAACTTCATTTATGTAATTATATTTATATTAATTTTCGGTAAACATATAATTTTCATAATCTTCGTCATCGTTAAATAATTTATTCATATTAATTACTTCTGGTTTGTTTTCTTCATGAACAAATAATTTTCGTATTAATAAATCATCGCGAAATCGAATACTATATGATTGTTGTAAACTATTTCTTCCAATTCGTCCCAAAGCTTGAATTGTTTTTTCTTGTGTCATATTTTCAAGATCCTTTCCAATATATCCATGACAAAACTGATAATTTGTTCCATATATATAATTAGAGGAAGCAATGATCATAAATAATTTTTGATTTTGAGCCAAGTCCTTCATAATTTGTGTATAATCTCCATTTTTATGTTCAACAAATACGCCAATACCCATTAATAATAAAATTTTCCATATATCCTCCACATCTTTCAATAGCATAATTTTAATAACAGTTGGTTCGCTTATATCACATGTAAACGATTTTTTATAATCTTTTCCATTAGCCCATTTACTAATATGTTCTTTTCTATTGGGAATAAATAAATCATTTAATTCTATTGATTTAATACTATTTCTTAAATCTTCTAATTTTTTTCGTATTTGTTTCATTTCTGGAGTTAATCTATCCTTTATCATTTTTTTACTATCTTCAGAAATATCAACAGTTCCATCTTCAAATAATTTATCTTGTTTATCAATTTCTTCATTCACTTTATTATTATATTCAATGGATTCAATAATTTCATTCATTATTTGACTTGGTATTTTGGCCTGCTGTAGACAAAATTTAGCAATTTTATTAATATCTTCAGCAAGAAAAATACTAGGACCATCTGTTAAAGTATATGCATCTTTTGTAATAAAATATGCGTTTGAATCATATTCCTTATCTGTTTTTAATTTAAAATGATTATAAATTGTTGTCCACTTATCTTCTTCCAAATTTTTCAATACTAATAAGTAATAAATTTTCAGATTATACATATTAACCTCTTGAATAGACGAAAAATATCTATCAATAAAATATCTTTCATTTGATATATATTTTTTATCATTCACATAAATCAAAAATTTTACTATTTCATTTAAATCAAAATAGCGTAAAATAGTTTTATAATTTTCACAGTGTTCTACACATGCTAATATTTCTTTATAATTATCCCATAATAAATGAGGAATACATATTTCACAATTTTTATTAATGATAGAAATAGATTTTTTACAATCATGGCTTATTACAGAATGTACCTCTCCACTAAATCTTGATTTAAAATTAGCAATTGTAGAATGTATCTCTTCTTCTTTTGGTAAAGTAGCAGAGGATAACACCATATTTGGAATAATATTTTTTTTCCAATTACTTTGAATAATAGAATGCAACGGATGCGACATTTCATCCATAGTAATTGTAGGTTCATCCCAAAAGGTAATAATATTTTTTTTGTCATTAAAAGCGCACATATAATACATTGCTGGAAGATATGATTTAATATCGCATATCATTATTTCTACATTATCGCCTACAGAATTATCAACTTTAAAAATTCCACCTGTTCTAAAATTTTTAGTATATTCTTTAGCAGCAGAGAAATGTAATCGGATATCTTCAGCATCCTTACAATTAAACCCTAACGCAATTTTTTTGCCAACAGATAATGCTGATTTGGCTAATGCCAATCCTACGTGTCTAGCGGCACATACAAATATAATCCTATATTTTTCAGATAAACCAATAGGAGAAAGTGTTTTTCCAGTCGCTGTTGGAGCAATATATAAAACCAATTTAGGAGAATTATTTTTAAAAATGGAAAATATTTGTTTTTGATGATTATATAATTCAACATCCGCAAATTTATTAATATGATCATTTTTTTCAATAATATCTTGGGCATTTTTTATAACGTAGTTTAAATTAATATCTTCCTGGTAGGTTTCTAGTATAAATTTAACGAACTCTAAAATATATTTATTTACACATAAAATAGACATAGTTATTAATTTATTCAATGTATAATAATGACAAACATATTTTGTAGAGTTCTTAGAATAATTTTTTATAAAATTTTCACATAATTCAATCAATATATATTCAAAAATATTTTTTCTATTCAAATTATTATCATAATTATCCATCTTCATACTATCTATTTTCTTAGGTTTATCTTTCTTTTTGAAATTGGTTTGTAATGTATAAGATAATCCATATGTGGTAATTATTGTTTGTATGGTTTGCTTAAAATATTTTTCATATAAATAATAATGATTTAAATCATTATCCGCAATTTTAATAAATCCCATTAAAGAGATATTATTATTATACTTAGAATTAACATCATGAAAGCCATTTTTTAAAAATTCTATGATTTGTTTCTCATCTGTATTAACAGGAATTTCAATACTTTCCCATTCTAATTTTGATAGTTTTTGTTGATACAAATCCATTGTGATATTTACTCTATAATAATTTTTAAATAAAGAATCAATTTTATTATTTATTTAAATTAATTATTTGATATATATTTTTTATTTAATATCATATTTGATTTATATTTTAATATATCTAATTCATCTATTGTTGTTTTAAAATTTTCTTTTCCATAAATATCTTGTAATAATAACCATTCAAACATTCCTCCTGGATAAATAGAAATAGTAGTAAATCCTAATTCTGAAAATTGTTTGTATTTTTTATAAACAGAATCGTCATTACAATTTTTTCCATATAAAATAATCGGGTGTGATTTATTTACATTAATTAGATTGTTAATAATATTTTCTTCATTCTGAAACTCAATAGTATTATATATTAAACATTTTTGTTCATGATTAGGTAATGTATTAATAAGCAAATAATGAGAATTATTTATACATAATTTTATATCTTCAAAATTTACTTTTGGAATTGATATTTCTGAACCCATTATTAAATTATATAAATAAATCATTAGTATTAATATTCTTTTTATTTTAAATAAACTTTTGGAAATTAAGAAAATATATTATTATTTTAACATAAAATAATATAGTTTATGTTATATATAAGAATGGCTCAAAATGATATAAGCGATTGTTCTGGACAGCTATTGTATGCTTCGTTATTTAATACACAAATAGATAAAGATAATATGTCCTTATTAGATAATATAGTTATAGATGAATCCGATAATATTATAGATATCACATTAAAAGCGAGAGAGATAACATATAACGAATTTAGATTATTAGTGTATCCTACTACTACCGGTTCTTTACAAATGAATAAAATAAATACAACATATTTGCAATTTGATCAATGGGAAATAGAAACAGATGACGGAACACATCCATTTATTTATTATGATTTTATTATATCGGCAATAGAACAAAAACTAGGTGTAAATAAAAATTCATTTAATCCTGCATTAAGAATATTATTAGAAAAAAAACTAGTAAAATTCATTAATTTTACTGATTTTATAAAAAATGGATCATTATTCGCATTAACATGGCATGAAATAACAACATTATTAGAACAAATAGGTATATTATATCATATAGATGAAAATAAACATACTGATCCAGTTTGTTTAACCATGGTATTAAATTTTAAACCACCTTTTACAACTGATTTAGTTATAAGAATTTATTGTCCATTTATTGTTACCGGTATATATAAAGGTTGGTCTCCAATAAGTGTATAAATTATATTTTTTTTATTATTTATAATAGATTATAATATTATTAATAATATGAATGTATTTACATCATGTAGTAATAATATATTAAAAATTGCTCATCGTGGATATTCTGAGTTGTATGGTGATAATAATATAATATCTTTTCAAAAAGCGATTGAAAATAATTTTGATATGATAGAAATGGATATACAATTATCAAAGAACAACGATATAATTATTTATCATGATATACATATTCAAAATAGATACATTAAAAATATACATAGTGAGGAATTGTATTTAAACTACAATATCATTACCCTAACCGATTTTTTTAGTCAAGTAGATTATAAAAAAATCAAAATAAATTTTGATTTAAAAGGGAACGAGAATGAATTATTAATTGAAACATTGGTAACAATGTTGTTAAAATATAATGTAGATACAACATTAATATATATTTCATCTTTTAATAAAAAATTTATTCATTATTTATCTATTTTTAAAAAACATTTCTCCATGAATTATAAGATTGGCTTTATAACCGCAAATGTTTATCTAGAGGTTGAAATGGATATGTTATTAAAAGATATTAATTTTTTGGTTATAGATTATACAATGTTAACAAATAATATCATTAAATACTGTCATTATAAAGGAATAGATGTTTTTACATATACAAATAAAAACATATACACATATGATTTGATTAAACAATTTAATATAGATGGTATTATTTCTGATTGTAAATTACCAGATATCAATCAAATTTAACAATGATTTCAACTTCTTCCTTTTTAATACTTTTTACAGCCGATACACTTAATTCTTCTCTCTTTTTACGTGTTTTACTATTATTATTATAAGCATCCTTATTTTTAGAAGTACTATTACGATTGTTCATATCATGTTCTATGCTTGTATGATTTTCTTCAATATATTTAATTACATCATTTTCTAATGCCCATTTAAAAAAATTTAATTGTCCAATAGTTGTTTGAATAACACTTCCATCTTTATATGGAATTGTTATCCGTTCCCATCTACAAAAAGGGTCAAATCTCTTTTTACTATAAGCTTTTAATTTTAATTTATAATCAAAATATACTTTAAACCTAACATTCATACCGTTTTTAATAGTATCATAAACAGTAAAATCCTTCTTTGCAAAATTAGTAACAAACCAATCAACTATACGGAGAGAAATCTTAGATTCACCGTTTATAATTTGTAACATGTTATGTAAATTATTCTTATCATTATAATAAACTAATAGATTTTTTAATAAAAGTTCATTTTGGGTGGTATAATTTTTGACCATTTCTTATTAATATACAAGGGTAAGTATTTAAATGAATTTTATATGAAATGATTTTATATGAAATTCATTTATCTAATTTATGAATAATTAATTGCTTTGAAAATAAAAATTTTTTATCATTTGTTCTTCGTCGTTGTATATTACATTGTAAACACGAAATAACGGTATTTTCATTATTATGACCTTTATAATTATTTGTACGATCTAAGGTCCATTGATCTTGTTGTAATTTTTTATTATATATGACAAATATGTTATTTATACAATATGTACATTTTAATTTTGACTCTATTAATTTAACGATAACTTCATCAAATGTAATACCACTTGTATTTTCATATATATCTTTGGTTTTATCTTGTTGTAAATATCCGCTAATTTTTTTATTAATTTCCTTTTTTATATATATATGTGGGTTATATAAATTATCTTGTAAAAAAATATTATTTATATATAATAATTGATTTGTTCTCTCCAGCCATATATCGGGAACTAATTCTGTTTCCTTTTTATTATCATATTTTTTACTTATATTGATATTTTTTGTATGTGAATCGATATTCATATATAATATAAATAAAATAGGTTAAACTTTTATCCTTATATTATATATAATATAATCATGGATAATGTACAATGCAACGAACTTAAAAACATACAATATAAATCTATGCTTTTAAGTAAAAAAACAACGACATCTGATATCGTTTCAATAAAATCTACTAGTAATATAGATATTGATAAATTTTTAGATGATGAAAAAAAAATTTGTTCTAATGAAAATTGGAATAAAATGGATAAAACGTTTAAAATAAAAAAATTATATAAATATGCAGATAAATTTTGCTTAAAAAACAATTGTCCCGATAATAGTAGTAAAATTTTAAAAAATTTATTCAAATCACATTTGGATAAAAAACGATTAACCAATAATAAAGAAGTTGAATATTGTAAAGAAAAACAAGAGGTTTTAAACGTGCCTAATTTAAACTATAAAAATAAATGTTTTACTATTGAAAGATCCGAAAAAAGAATATCTACCATAAAATCATTAGCTCCCATAAAATCTCAATTAACGAAAACAGTCAAAAAAAAAACAAAAAAAAAATCACCTAAAATTAATGTAGAAGATGATACTACAAATTGATATTATATTTTAAATTTATATAAAAATTGAAATAAAAAAGTTTTTATATATATTATATATAACCCCATTATTATCATGAATATTGAAAATATTATAAATATAGTGCACAATATAAACAGAAAAACATTCCTTGGCGATACTTCATGTAAGGATGAAGATACAGATGAAGAAGATTATAATAATACTGAAATGGATAATTTAATAGAATCTACATGTTATATTATTGATGATGTTATTAATCATAATCCATTAGAATTAGGTAATCCAAAATTTGAGATTGAATTAAAACGTCATGTAGAAGATGTATTATATGAACAATTAAAAGAAATTTATGAGATGGAAAATTTATTTTCTTTAATAGAAAATATATATAATAAATCTTATTCAATATATTTTCCGAATATAATGCCTCCACGTTCGTATGATACAACCTTTATTAGAAAAATACCAAATGTAGAAAATATGACCAAAAAAATTGAACATGTTCGAAATAAACCACAGCCAGAACAAAGAACAAAAGAATGGTATACTTTTAGATATAATTTAATTACAGCAAGTAATGCATGGAAAGCGTTAGACACCCAAGGAAGTATAAATAGTTTGATATATGAAAAATGTAATCCTATTAATTCATCTATATTTGATTCATTAAATACGAACACACCGTTTCATTGGGGTCATAAATATGAACCACTATCTGTTATGTATTATGAACATACGTATAAAACAACTATTGAAGATTTTGGATGCCTTCCTCATGATAGTTATTCCTTTTTGGGCGCTTCTCCAGATGGTATCAATACCAATATAAAATCATATCGATATGGAAGAATGTTAGAAATTAAAAATATAGTGAACCGTGAAATAAATGGTATCCCTAAAAAGGATTATTGGATTCAAATGCAGTTACAGATGGAAGTATGTAATTTAAACGAGTGTGATTTTTTAGAAACACAGTTCAAAGAATATGAAAATGAAGAAGAATTTAACAATGATGGTACATTTACAAAAACAGAAAATGATAATTTAAAAGGTATCATATTATATTTTATAGATAATGGAAAATATCATTATGAATATGCCCCTTTATATATTTCTAAGGATGATTTTGATAAATGGGAATTAGATATGATGGAAAAAAATAAATCCAAACAATGGATTCAAAATCTTTATTGGAGATTGGAAAAAATAAGTTGTATATTGGTACTCAGACATAAATTTTGGTTCAAAAATTGTATTGATAAATTTAAAAATATATGGAAAACAATTGAACATGAGAGAGAAAATGGTTATGAACATAGAGCCCCAACAAAACGCGAAAAAAAATCAATACCCTCTATTGTCGACAATAAACCCAATAAATGTTTATTAAATATAAATCAAATATCTAATATTGATTGTAGTTCAAATAATGTATCTATTCCTGATACACAAATAGATAAATTTAAAAAGATTAGAACAGAATCATTTGATGATGTAGAAAAAAACAAAGAAGAAATATTAAATATAGTTATGAAAAATGTTTTCAATTAAAATTAATTATTTAAACAGGTATTCACATAATTAACACGTCTGCCACTACCGAATGGAATCACTTTATATTTTTTTTCACCATTTAACAAATAGTCTTGTTCTTCATTAAATGCTTCAGGATATAACATTTGTAACGATTCTGTATTTTTCACTTGAGTTTCATAAATTGTATATAAAATATAGACACTTGCTAAAAGTAATAATATGTTAATTATTAAGTTTATCATTTATATATACAATTTATATTTTTTTTACACATTTTCACATTTAAACAGGCCAAGTAATAACATAATAACATAAAGAGGATTTACATTAGTAATGTAATATGATTGCTTCATTTTTAAACTATATTTTTGGTTATAACAAACAAAACGACCCCTACAATACTAATATTAATACTAATAA
>Ga0206129_10006198_pt1 | contig 12252 bp, 10 predicted proteins | sample Helgoland_Spring_8_FD_148616 | JGI IMG/M metagenome (GOLD analysis project Ga0206129, IMG submission 148616) | Pelagic subsurface seawater microbial communities from Kabeltonne, Helgoland, North Sea - Helgoland_Spring_Bloom_20160502_2 | ecosystem: Environmental > Aquatic > Marine > Epipelagic ...
CCATAAATCATTGAAGCATCTTTGATCCGTTTATTTACAGGGCGCTGCGTAAATCGGTAATCTTTTTTATCCATATTTTTTCATATCCTTTATCTCTAAGTAGGACGTACATCTTGGGTGCAAAGAGATTAGATATTATTTTAAATTCAAATCGAATATCTCCATAAAGCCAAATTTCTTTTTTATTATCTCTAAAGACCCTATCCGGATTTCCAAATATAACATAAACCATGCCCCTATCTGTCTTCCACCCTTCTTTGTAACTAGTAAATAATTCATTCGCCTTTTTGATGGCCCGGTAATAACTCCTAATGGCAGCTCCCGCCGCTTCAGGAGATATATGAATATTCAGCCAAAAATTTTCAAAGGCTATTTTAGGGTCTTTGGCATTCCTTATTTCATCTAATTCTGAACGTGAGGTGAAATATGTCAAAGGCGGAATAAGTTCATCCATTAATTTCATATAAGGATAATGCTTTGGACCCATAAATAAGGTTAATCCTTCCAAGGACAACGTATCTGATTGTATGAAATAAAAATGATTTTGCATCAATGATACCTCCTGGGTACTGATAAAAACAGAATCCATCAATAACCTCGAAGCCACAGACTGCGCGATGCCTGTGGGCGGATCTGCAGGTTGAAAATCAGCTTTATACTGGAAAAAATAAAGCGTATCCTTAGCATAGTCTCTATTAAATTTCAGTGAAGATGAGGTTAAAAAAGATGAAATAAGGGGTATCCCATTCATCTGTAATGGATAAAATTGAGGATGATTCAATCTTCCCCTTTTAAGGTTTATCGGATAATAATAATAAGCCCCAGCAAGCTCAAATTCGAGAACTAGCAATTGTTCAGACACTTCCTTGAAGGTAAGCTTTAGCAGTATCTGATCTGCAGTACCCTCTAAAGTATCCATTTCATATGCTTGTAATAATCGATCGGTATCGTCAAAATAATTGGTCTGCAATAATAATCTCGTATTTATGGTATCCGAAGGATTGTATGTTAGGGATAGAAAAACATGGAGAGTATCAGATCTCTGTGCTACACGAGATCTGATCGTCAAAGGGGCAGAAGGATCATACCAATAAGCAGTATTTAATTTAGATAGATCAATCCCTGATACTGAGCTCAAAAAAAGAAGGAAACAAAGTAAAATGAAGGTGCTTTTCATCAATATTCTTAATAATTTTGAATTTAATATAAATTTTGGGCATCGGTATAGAAAGTACCAAGAAATCCTTAAGTTTTTAATAAAGCATTAGTTTCCCTTTTTTAGTTTGTTATAAAATATTTTATGAGTGTTTTTACCACAGAGATTACTTCAGACAAAATACCGTCAGACAACCCGATACACCAAAGACTCCTGAAGGCATACTTGCTCGGTAAAACATATGTCAAAGGAAATCTGCTGGAATTGGGATGCGGCGAAGGTCGTGGGATTTCTGAACTAGATGGCGGGATCGATCATTATACGGCCATAGACAAAATTGGGTCTATCATTGAAAAACTTAAGTTAAAATATCCGTCCTTTCGTTTTGAGAGCAGCCTTTTTCCTCCCATACCCTTTCCTGACAATAGTTTTGATAGCATTGTGAGTTTTCAAGTCATTGAACACCTTGAAGATGATGCCCTCTTCATCAAAGAAATTCATCGAATATTAAAACCTGATGGATGTGCGATCCTCACCACTCCTAACAGAAAAATGACTTTAAGTCGAAACCCTTGGCATACTAGAGAGTATACTGCCACAGAATTGAGCAGTCTTTGTTTAAAACATTTCCGAAACGTAGAAATGAAAGGGATCAAAGGAAATGAAAAAGTAATGGAATATTACAGGCGCAACAAGATATCCGTAGACCGTATTATGCGATTTGATTTTCTTGATCTCCAACACCGATTACCCGCTGCTTTCCTGAGAGTACCCTATGATTTACTCAATCGTATGAATCGGAATAAACTCAAAGCCGCAGAGGACCGTTTGGTAACGTCCATACATCATGACGATTATTTACTGGCACCACAAGCGGAAGACAATTTGGATTTATTTTGTATCTTGGAAAAATAGATTTTTTTTATTTTACAATGAATCGAAATACGCTTATCATCATTTTTTTTTTGACATTCGTGATAGCCGTATTATCGGGTCATGAGGTACTAGGGCAAAGTAGAAAAAAACAAAAGAAAATAACCCTGGCTACAAGTCATGCCAAATCTTTTATAGGGACCCCTTATCTATATGGCGGCAACTCCAGAAATGGCATTGATTGCTCTAGCCTCATTCAACAATCTTATGCCAAAATTGAAATTAAACTACCTAGAACGGCCCAAGAGCAAGCTAGGGTAGGGAATAAAAAAGCAGAAAGTGGCGTAAGGCCAGGAGATATTGTTTATTTCAAATTCAAACAAAAACGAGAAAAATGGTGGCATACAGGTATGGTCACCTATGCCGAAAAAGGCATAATCAAATTTGTTCATGCTTCTTCGAGCAGAGGTGTAGTTGAAGATACTTACAATGATTACTACAAAAAACACACGAAATACTTTCGAAGGGTCATCAAATAAAAAACTTAATGTATTTTAGCCACTGGAAAAGATGGGGATGTAGCTCAGTTGGCTAGAGCGCTTGACTGGCAGTCAAGAGGTCGTCGGTTCGAGCCCGATCTTCTCCACATTGAAAATCAACGACTTACACCATCTGTAGGTCGTTTTTTTATTACAAATTACCTCTAAAATTACGCCAATAATTATGAAATCCATCAAATACTACCTCATCTTAGGTATCCTCTTCTCGCTCGCCTCTTGCAGCGATGCAGATCAAGAAGTAATTCAAAATATTTGTTTAATCGATCCCCCAGATCCAAATGAAGTTTGCATTGAAATTTATCACCCCGTATGTGGTTGCAATGACGTCACTTACAGCAATTCCTGTTTTGCTGAGGGTATTGTAGTTTCCTGGACTGAAGGCACCTGTTTGAATTAGTCCCAGTTAGTAGATACTCAAGTTTCCTCTTTATAAATACAGACTTGAACTAATTATATTTAAGAGATAAATAATATGAGTTTGAAAATTTTTCTAATTTTACGGTATTTTCACATCAAAAAATAAAAATGGCAAAAGCTTATGTATTGGGTAGTTTAACGGTTAAAAATCGGGCATTCACCACAGATTATGCGGCTAAAGTTGATGCTACCCTCCCCCCTTTTGAGGGCAAGTTCTTAGTTCGCGGTGGTACCATTCATTATGAAGAGGGCAAGCGAAGCAATGTCAATGTCGTGCTAGAATTTCCAAGTGTGGAACATATGAACAATTGGTTTAAAAGCGAAGCTTATCAAAAAATCAGCCCGCTTCGTCAGTCTACAAGCGAAGGAGAATTTCTTTTGATTGAGGGCGTATGATTTTGAGCCTCTATGGTTCTCTACAACTACGCTTTATTGTATCATCATCTCTTGATTTTCAAGATCTTCTTCACAAAATTCAGACCCTTCCAAATGCTTTAGATAGTAGGGGATTTTCACTCAAGGTACCAGGCAACATGAGTAGGTCCTGACGCTTCTAAGAAGGCTTATTCTCATAGTAAAGAAGACTTAAAAAGTAACTTAAATCATCTGAGAATAACGATGATCTATAAAAATCCTTATGCCTCACACTTTTTTATTGCTCACAACGAAGAGAGTTAATTTATTTTTTTAATTTTGACACCAAGTATTTCAAAATTCTTGAGATAGGCAAGAAATCTTCAACTTAATATTTAAACTAAAAAAGGGTACTCTTACCTACCTTTTAAGGGTTATTTAATGATTAAAAAATTAACTTTTTTTAATCATTAAGGTAGGGTATTCCCTGTCCAAAGCGGTTGTGCAATATAATGTTTAATTTTAATTATTATAAAAAATGAAAAAAATATATCTTGATAGGCCCATGAAATACTTTCTTTTATTAAGTCTAAATTGTTCACTCTTCTCATTTATCCATTGTAGTGGTGACGATAGTGATAAGACGACTACAAAGGACGAAGGTTCAGATAAAACGTCAGCAGATTTTACAAATACAAATGCAGATACGATCATCCATGATGGCCTCATCAGAGAATATGTATTGTATGTGCCTGAGGCCTATGATAGTTCCTCTGCAGTCCCTCTGATACTTAATTTCCATGGAAATGGAGGAAGTGCAAGCGGACATCTAAGTTACACAGACATGACGGCGGTAGCTGATTTAGAAAATTTCATACTCGTTTATCCGCAAGGTTCGCTATTGGAGGGTACTTCTCACTGGAATAATGCATTGGTAACTTCAACTAATAAAAGCAGTGCAAAAGATTTTGAATTCACCAATGCCCTAATCAATAAATTAACTGTCAATTACAATATTGACAGTTTACGTATCTATGCCTGTGGTTTTTCAAATGGTGCTGACTTTGCATTTGCACTTGCTTGCTACAATAGTGATAAAATAGCTGCAATAGGTGCTGTTTCTGGCTTGATGTACCAAGAAACAATAGATAACTGCGATCCACTACACCCAACCGCAATTATTGAATTTCATGGGACTTCAGATTTCATCCGTCCTTATGATGGTATTAGTGAATATTATGCATCGGTAGAAGATATGTTGAATCATTGGACTTCCTTCAACCATACGAGTAAAGATCCTTTAACCAATAGCATCACTGACAATGGTACCCTAATAGAATATTATGCATATCATGATGGAGACAGCGGTACTTCAGTGGAACATTATAAAGTCATCGGAGGGGATCATGTTTGGTTTGATATTTCCTATGAGGAAGCAAATACCAGTCAGCTCATTTGGGATTTTGTTTCGAAATATGACCTCAATGGTTTGAGATAAAAATAATTTCAGGGAAGTAAATAATTCGATTTTCAATTGTATTTAATTTATTATCTACCCTCCTTGTGTAAAAGAAAGGTAAATTATCTTGGTTGGTTAATCGCTTCTAAGAAAGGTCAACCAAAATTCATTTTTTTAATAGACATTTGTCTTGGATAAAATCATAAAAGAAGAAGCAACCCTCATGCCCAAAAAAATAGATGTCGTATATACTTGGGTTGACCATGAGAATGAAGCATGGCAAAAAGAAAAAGACCAATACATCAAAAAAAAGAGTGCTGCCAACAACACAGCACGTTTTGATTCCAGCTTAAATGAATTAAAATATTCCTTAAGAAGTTTAAATCTCTATTTTTCTTTATACATCCATAAAATATATTTAGTTACCAATCATGGTTCTATTCCGGACTTTATAGATCAAAGTAGAGCCGATCTTGTTATCATCAATGCAAACGAACTTTTAAAGGGTATTTCTTTTTGTTCCTGCACATTTGAATCCGTACTGCACGAAATCCCAGGTTTAACGGAAGACTTCTTGTATTTCAACGATGACATGCTTTTAACAGCTCCCCTATCACTGAAAAACTTATTCGATGCTACTGGGAAACCCATTTGGTACCAAGAATCTGATAAATTATTGAGATTCATTAGCAGTAATTCCTATTTAATTAACCCTTTTAATCTAGATGGTCAAGTTTCTAAGGCAAGAGAAAATACCTTTCAACAGTTAGGTCTCACAAAAAAAATGCCTCCACCTATTGGGCATAGCCCCAGGATTTTGAATAAAACTTATGTTAAAAGATTCATTAGTCTTCATCCGGAGGCCATCGGTATGCTCCGAAATACCTTGTTTCGATCGGAAGATACCTTTTGCTTTCTAGACGCCTACTGCTATTACTTCTCACAGCATAAAATGTTGAACTTTGTGAAAGAGAAGAAAACTTTAATCCTCATTCAATCTGATTATTTTTCCCGTATCATTAATAAATTGAGAATCTTTTTGGCCGTTGATTTTTCGTTTATCTGTGTGGCCGACCTCCGAAATAAAAATAAGCAACCCTGTCCTGAAGTAAGCAAGTATCTAGAAAAAACGTTCCCAAAGCCGTCCCAGTGGGAAAGCACAAATGGAAAGAAATAAACTAGCCTCCCATAAATGTATTTCCCCATTCCCTTTTTAATGAGACTTATCCTCAAGCTAATCTATCTAAACTTTTTTTAATAAAAGACAGCAGCTAGCCTGATGGCATTCAGTTGGACCGCCTTTACGATCCTAATTCAATCAATTAGAGAATCCCTCTAATTCTCTAGGGAGATATTTTAAATTTATTGGTCAATGACTTTTTTTCTTTTTTCCTCTTCTGATATAATTGAGTGCAAAAATAATGCATCTTTGAAGAACTTACTTGACGGTTTTATTCCTCGGGTATTAATAAATTTTAATAAATTGTTCAATTATTAAACCGAACAATCAAATTTAAATAAAACAATCAAATGAAAAATTTTCTACTAATCATTACCCTAATTTTCTCGAGTTATTTTGGGTTTTCTCAATCAAGCCCTGATGCCGAATATTGGATCACTTATGAATATACCCCCAAGAAAGGGATGACCCCAAAATTCGAACAAGCGATTGCAGAAAAAACCAAATTGTACAATAATACCCAAGAAATGTCTGCATATACGGCTAAACTAACGAGTGGAGCAGATGCTGAGAATGGTCGATATGAGCGTATTATGCCAAGAAAATCAATCGACTGGTTTTTAATGGACAACTCAGCTCAAAATAAATTTTGGATGGACAATGTAGACAAGTATGTCCAAAATGGCGAGGGCCCCTATATTTGGGTTCGAGTAAAAGATTTGAGCTTAAACTTTGACAAGCCAGAACCTCAACGTTACATGAGAAGCTTAACTAGAGTAATGAAAAATGGCAATCAAGAGCATTTTTGGCGGTACTTAAAAAGATACAATCAAGTTTTAGCCAAGGTACGCCCAGAAATCAGACAGGGTGTTTTTTATCTTGATTCTGGAGGGAATTCTAATACGGTACGAATTATTACGACCTACAATGACATCAGGTTACCAGAAGGAGCCTCTAAGGGTGAAAGTGTCCAAGAGACCTATGATGAAATATTCGGGGATGGTTCTTGGGAAAATGATTATCAACTATACAATGAGTCATTATTAGAATGGTCAAGGGGAAATTACAATGCGGCTTTCATGCCAGCATTGTCTACACAATAAATTAGTTTGGTCTTAATGAAGATCTAAATTTTCAATTTGGATGCAGAAAGAAAAAGCGAGTTCATAATGCGTATTCTTTCTGTATTTCTCTTTATTATGACTGACGCTTTTTAACTCAAAACAGCACCTTTCTTTGAGATTTCAATGAAAAGGCAACAATATTTTTAAAAATAACAATCAACTATTATTTCTAAATAAATTCAACTAAAATAAAAAGAAAAGAAAAAATAATCAATACTTTCCTGTTTTTGAGCTTGGCTTTTTCAATAGTTTTCGCTCAAGTAGGCCGTATCATGTATCTTGATTTTAATACTGCGGACGCCAATGAGGTTAAATCTTTGATTGGTGAAAAAACCAAAAAAATTAACAACACCTTAGGAGGTGAAAAAAATTATACGTTCCAAGTCACTGCTGGTGAAAAAAATGCTCAATTAGTCAGATTCTTGTATGCTGACAGCTTTGGTCAAATAGAAGCCTATCCCAAAAAAGGAAATGAGTGGTGGTGGAAAAATGTAAGTCCCAAAATAACCAATTCATCAGGGACAAAGTTTTTGCAGTTTGCAGCGGATGCATCTCATAATATCGCGAAGCCCGGTGAAAAAAAAGTTTGGAAGGTACTTTTTTATAAAATCAAGCCCGGAGAGGATGAAAATTTTTGGCGATATAGAAAAAATGTTGCCAAAGCAGCTGCCGAGTTAGGTGATGAAATCTCTCTTCGTGTGGAGCTCTTCCATAGGGGTATCCCGGGAAGAGTTTTAGTGACGTATGCGCACAAGGACTATACTGGACTAGACAATGAGTCTGAATCGTGGCCTAAAGTGGTGAAAAAATACAATGAAATGTTCAATGGAAATTACAATGCAAATAATGTTGCCTTCAGCAAAAGTTTAGAAATGTAGGGTAATTATTCTGAATTATGGAGATTTTTACCTGAATTGAGTTCGTCAGTGCCGTCATCAAAAACAATCTTTATTATATAAAAAAAAGCACCCTTTAAAATTTAAAGGGTGCTTTTTTTATCCTCTTACGGACGCATTTTATGAAAACTTACTCTGTACTCCTTTCGTAGCTAAACCCTCCCGCCTTACCTCCAGACCAAGAAGTTAGCTTCACTGATAAATAAATGTTATCCTCAGTAAGATGTACTACATAAGTCTTACCGACGGCGTCTTTGGGCTTGCCTGTTGCTGTTCGAAAGGGCACATAAGTTAAAGAAGCATAATCATCAAGGTCCCCTTCAGACCATGCCGTTCCCTGTGGACTCGTTTCTTTATCCGAAGCATTTTCTAATACCCGATTATATATTTGTCCTCCCTCTCCATTGTCTCGAGTAATCCAGACTTGGTTGTTTATCCGATCTTGGTTGGTGGCTAACGCAGGATCAGCACCATCTGATTTACTAAAATTTATCACGTCTCCAGTCCAAACAGTTGCAACAACTTCAGCCACCTCTTCTTCACAACCTTTTTCATCTACTGTGGTTCCTTCAGAGGTATCAGGACATTCATCTAAATCATCGGTTATCCCATCTTGGTCGCTGTCCGTTAAATCAAAAACGGCAACCAGTGATTTATCCTCATTCATAATTAATTCTAAAGGATTCGAAGTACTATTTAAAGATCCAGTCCAAGTCGAAAAGGTATAATTCGTATTGGCCGTTGCCGTTAAGGTAGCGGTCGTACCCGATATAAAAGTTTCAGATGTCTGGAAAACACTGCCCCCTACTGCAGGATCAACCGTAACGGTCAGTGAATAAGACACAGCGCTGTCCGGATCCTCCTCATCTCCACATGACACGATACTCGTTACAAATAATATCGAAATAAAAAGTAAAATTAGTTTGAAATTTTTTTTCATGACTATGAAGAAATTGGAAACTTTTGAAGGATCTGGGTGATGAATTAATAAAGCTTTTATACCTGCCTTTATACAAATCTAATTAAAAATAAATTCCCTTTTGATCCTTTTCTGAACCAGATTCCATTGATTTAAGATGATTATTTTAATCATCTATGGAACACTTTTCCTGTTTTATTAATTCTAAATAAGATAGGAAAATATGAAATCAGGCAGAAAATACAATCTTCAAACCTTGCCTCAAATATATTATTCTTAACTTTAGGACATAATAAAGGCACTTACTGAAAATCTTTCTCATTGAGAGTAAATTAAAACTTATTGTCTTAGTGGGTGTTGCCTTAGTATTCGTTCTAAAAGCAATACCCTTTTGACAAATCTTCTCTCATATAAAAACACATGCTTCATAAAGCACTTCAATTACCCAAAAGACCAATGAAAAAAATTAGAATCAATGTCACCCTCCTTTTTTTACTCATCCTTTGGGGTTGTGTGCCTTCGGTAGTGGAAGATTTGAAAGGCCATGAATCAGTCATACCTAATGCACTTCCTTTTAAGGCTCTGAAACTTTCGGATATGAGTGAACTCCAAAGCACCGGTCAAAACTGGAGCATAGTAAGTCAAGTTCATTCGGACTTCACCCAAGAATTAAATATAGAAGTAAAAGAAGGTATGGGAATCTTAGTCAATCAGCCCACTAGTGAAAATCGAGACCCCATTTTTTCAACTTTTGAACATGGTGACATTGAATTGGATCTAGAATTCATGATGCCCAAAGGATCTAACTCAGGCATCTACTTTCAAAGTCGATATGAAATTCAACTTTTAGACAGCTGGGACGTCAATAACCTTACATCCCAGGATTGTGGAAGTATCTATGAGCGATGGGATGATCAAAAACCAGAAGGACAACAAGGCTATGAAGGGCATGCTCCCAAAAAGAATGTAAGCAAAGCCCCGGGATTGTGGCAACATCTTCACATCAAATTTAAAGCTCCTAAATTTGACTCCTTGGGTAATAAAATAGCTGATGCTCTTTTTGAGGAAGTAAGCCATAACGGAATCTTAATTCATGAAAACATAGCTGTGACTGGGCCTACCAGAGCTGCATTTTCAGATCAACTCGAATTGCCCAAGGCAGCGTTGATGCTACAAGGTGACCATGGACCCGTTGCCTTCAGAAACATAAAGTATAAACTGTACGGGACAGATACGCTCAGCACAAATAATATTGAATATCAATATTTCGAAGTTCCCATGCCAATAACTAGCCTTCCTCATTTTGATACGCTATTCCCTAAAGTGACAGACTATACAAAAAAAATTGATGTAAATCAACTATCTCAACGAAGAGATGGCGTTGTATTCAAATTCACAGGTAACTTGAATGTCCCCATCTCAGGAGATTATTTGTTTGATCTTTTATCGGATGATGGTTCGGCCCTTTTCATTGATCAAAAACAAATCATTAATAACGATGGGAAACATGATTTCGAATCAAAAAAAGGCTTAGTTAATCTCAAAAGAGGCGCTCACGCATTTCAGATCAACTACTTTAATAATACTTGGGGAAAAGGCCTTTGGTTAAAATACGAAGGCCCCAAACAAGAATTAAGAACGCTGCAAGGACTTTATCCATATCCTTTAAATAATACAAAAAAAGACTTACACATCGATCCTATTAAAACTCCTGAGATGATCAGAAGTTTTGTGAACTATAAAGATGAAAAAAGAACACATGTCATTTCTGTAGGTGATCCCCAAGGTGTTCATTATTCATATGACTTAGCCCATGGAAGTCTACTAAAAGTATGGAAGGGTGGATTTGCCGATGTTACCGAAATGTGGGAAGGGAGGGGTATACATCAGTTATTAATTCCACAAGAAATGTCAGTTGAATTAAATGAGCATGCCATTGCATCCCAATGGAACAATGAAACAACTCCATATCCGTTAAAAATCAGTAATGACATTCAATCTCAAGGATACAGAATAGATGATAACAAGAGACCCATTTTCATCTTTTCCTACCAAAACCTAACCCTTGAAGATCTGTACCAACCCAATACTACATCCGATGGTCTTCAGAGGACCCTTTCGATTAACGGTGAGAGTGATTTATATACCCGGGCGGCAAGAGCGGATCACATAGAAAAAATAAATGATGAATTTTACTCTATTGGAGGATATTATTATTTTAAAAATATAGGTGAATCCCAACCCATTCTTCGTGAAATAGATGGATTTATGGAACTCATTTATCCTTTAGAAAAAGATAAAAAAATAGTTTATTCCATATTTTGGTAATGAAAGAAAATAAATTGTAACTTTTTGAATATGAATATTTTAACTCCATTCCTCGCCACATTAATCGTTAGCCTATTCTACTATGATAATGCCTATTCTCAACAGCGTGAATCAGATTATTATCAAATCAATCAAATTTACGTTCCAGAAGAAATTAGCCTTGAAGTGGGCGGATTGGCTTTTAATGACAAAGGTCAGCTGGGCGTCAGCACAAGAAGAGGCGAGATCTGGTTAATCCTAAATCCAGAAAATCCAACATCTGAATATGTCAGATTTGCCCATGGACTTCATGAGCCCCTTGGATTGTTGTATCATGAAGGATCGTTTTTTTGTAATCAACGAGGAGAACTCACCCAGCTCATAGATGAAGATGGAGACGATCAGGCGGATGTTTATAAAACGATCACCCAATGGGATTTGAATGGTAATTATCATGAATACTCCTATGGACCTGTTTTATTGCCCAATGGTCAAATGCTTGTTACACTCAATTTAGGTTGGGAGGGATATGGCGTAAGTGCCTCAAAGTGGCGAGGCTGGATGCTTAAAGTAAGTCAAGATGGCCAAGTGACTCCTTATGCCACAGGTTTGAGGTCTCCTGCTGGATTTGGTGTCAATGCTGAGGGCGATGTTTTTTATACTGAAAATCAAGGAGATTGGGTAGGATCGGGAAGAATGACGCATCTCGAATTAGGTGATTTTGCTGGAAATCCTGCAGGTTTGAGGTGGTCTGGTGAAATAGGATCTCCTGTCAACTTGAAAGTTGAAGACATTGATGATACTGAAAAGATATCCCTTTATGACTATCAACATAAACTCGAGGGCATCAAGGCACCGTCTATTTGGTTCCCTCATACTCTGATGGGTATTTCGACTTCAGACATTAACTTTTTTTCAAAAGAAATGGGGCCTTTTGAAGGTCAAATGATGGTAGGAGATCAAGGTCATAGCAAAATCATGCGGGTCTTTCAAGAAAAAGTAAATGG
>Ga0206129_10006201_pt1 | contig 12251 bp, 5 predicted proteins | sample Helgoland_Spring_8_FD_148616 | JGI IMG/M metagenome (GOLD analysis project Ga0206129, IMG submission 148616) | Pelagic subsurface seawater microbial communities from Kabeltonne, Helgoland, North Sea - Helgoland_Spring_Bloom_20160502_2 | ecosystem: Environmental > Aquatic > Marine > Epipelagic ...
AAAATATAATTAGTGGAAATGGTGGTGGAGCATCTGAACATGTTTTTTGGATGGCAGGCACAAATAGCAAGATAAGAGCCGGTCACAATGGCAATTGGTCCGCAATAGAATATATCCCGGGTAACATTTCAAATAGTTGGAACTATTCTGCAGTAACATTTAGTAATGCAGACGGGCTTGAACTGTATTATAATGGAACTTCTGTTGCTTCTAACACAACAGCTACAGCTCTATCTAATGGGAACGGATTAATCAGGGTCGGGGCTTACTCGATGGGCGATGGTAACCCGGGCAATTTCTTTGATGGTTATATTCCTGTGGTTTTGGTTTATGATAGAGTTTTAAATGCAGATGAAATAAAGGTAAACTACAATTATTTCGCTGAAAGATATGGCCTTACTAGACTTGGAGATATTGGTGGGTTTTGTCAAAACACCAGCTCTTTTGAAATCACAATTAATGGTTTAGATAATGCTGATTTTAACTACGCTAGTCCAACTTATTGTGTAGGAGGAACAGATCCTACACCAACTATTACTGGGTTATCTGGGGGAACATTTAGTTCAACAGCAAGTCTGTCATTAGACACCGCTAGTGGAACTATAGATTTATCAGCTTCTTCTCCAGGAAGTTACACAGTAACTTACACAACTTCAGGAACCTGCTCCAGTACAAGTAGTTTTAATATAACTATAGTCGCCCAAGATGATGGTAATTTCTCGTACGGCTCATTACTCTATTGTAAAGGTGATATTAATCCTACACCTTCAGTATTTGAATATACAGCAGGTACTTTTGTCTCAACTGCTGGACTAAGCTTTGTTAGTTCCTCTACAGGTGAAATTGATTTGTCAGCCTCTTTTTCAGGGACTTATACAGTAAGTTATACCACTGGGGGTACTTGTACAGTAACGACCTCACAAATTATTCAAATCGCTGACAAAGACGATGCATCATTTAGTTATCCAAGAACCAGCTATACCTTAAATTGTGATAATCCAACACCCACAATTACAGGGCTTTCAGGAGGAGTGTGGGAAGCGCCACCAGGACTTACTATAAATCCAGCAACAGGAGAAATTAATCTTTCTGCAAGTGCTTCAGGAACTTATACTGTGTCCTATACTGTTGAAAATTTGTGTCGCAATACGGCCACTACAACAATAGTACTAAGCCCAGCTGCTGATCCCTATTTCAGTTACTCTAAATACAGCTATTGTGTTAGCGAGAGTGATCCTACACCATTAAGTATTGCAACTGTATCAGGAGCTTTCTCGGGCTCTGCAAGCATAACAGTAGATGCAACTACTGGTGCAATTGATATTTCTGCATCTTCTGTTGGAGATCACGTTATTACGTATACGACTTCCTCAACTTGCCCTTCGACTTCAAGTCGAACAATATCGATAACCCCACTTGAGGATGCTACCTTTACCTTTAGTAGTTCAAGTTATTGTAAGGGAAGTAGCAATGTGTCACCAACAATAACAACCCCAGGCGGAACCTTTACTTCTCCTGCAAGCTTATATATGAATACCTCTACAGGATTAATAAATATTGTGCTCTCTACTCCTGGGACCTATACTGTTACTTACACTACAGCAGGTACTTGTACTAACACTTCTACAGGGACTGTAACTATTAATGCCTTAGACGATGCTTCATTTAGCTATGCTAAGTCCAATTATTGCTCAAATGATAGCAACCCATCAGCTACAATTTCAGGTCTTACCGGTGGAACTTTCAGCTCAGCTGCAGGACTTGTATTTACAAATACTTCATCTGGAACAATTGATCTTGACGGATCAACACCAGGCACTTACACGGTAATTTATACAACAGCAGGAACATGTACCAACACTGCTGGATTTGAGCTTACCATTACAGCACAAGACTCAGCAACAATATCGTATGGTTCTGCAACTTATTGTCCTTTGGAGAGTGATCCGACACCAACAATAACTGGCTACGCTACAGGAACTTACTCTTCCACCACAGGTCTTGTAATTAATACTGCTACTGGCGCAATTGATGTGAGCGCATCTACTAGTGGCACTTATACGGTTTCATATACAACACAAGGTAGCTGTCCAATAACTGTAACAACCACTGTTCAAATAATAGAATGTCCAGATACAGATGGTGATGGGGTTCCGGATATCACAGAAAATATTGATGGAACAAATCCAAATGATCCTTGCGATTATGTTGTTAACAGTCAAGATTCGAGTAAAACGACCAATGCATGGAAAAATGCTGATTGTGATGGGGATGGGGTTACAAATACTCAAGAAATTATTGATGAAACAGACCCAAATGATGTCTGTTCTTATGAGCCCACTTCACAAGTAATTGGTAATGTTACAGCAGCTTGGAATAATGCAGATTGTGATGGAGATGGAATTACAAATGAGAAAGAAAATACCGATGGCACTGATGAATTTGACTCATGTAGTGGGGTAAATGCCTCCGTAACCCTTGCTATTACTACAATCACAGATTGTGATGGAGATGGAAGTGTTAGTGACGACCCTGATAATTTATCTCCGGGTGGAGCGTGTGCTTGGGGAACTCAAAATATAAGCTTAACGACACCCTTCTGGCAAGGGCTGGATTGCGATGGAGACGGTGTAACAAACGGTAATGAAGTTAATGACGGTACAAATCCGCAAAACGCCTGTGATTATACTTATAGTTCAATTTCACTTACAGTAAGTGCCACTAGTGATTGTGATGGAGATGGAGTAGGAAATGATCAGGAGGCCTTAGATGGAACAGATCCAGACGATGTATGTAGTTATGTTTCCTCAAGCGTTTCTTTAACTCTTGTTACAGGAACTTGGAATTCTGCTGATTGTGATGGAGATGGTGTAACCAATGGTAATGAGGTTTCAGATGGTACGGATTGGGCTGGTGTTTGTTCTTTCACCTTTGCAAGTCAAACCGTATCTACTAGTTTAAATTGGAATTCTGCAGATTGTGATGGGGATGGTGTGACCAATGGTCAGGAAATTACAGATGGTACTGATCCTACTGATGGATGTAGCTATACACCAGCTAACATAAGCCTTAATCAATCTTCTGCCTGGAGAACTTTAGACTGTGACCTGGATGGCGTTACAAACGGTCAAGAATTAACTGACGGAACAGATCCAAAAGATACCTGTAGCTATAATATAGAAAATCAGGTAATTGCTAATGTTGGAGCCATATGGAATGCTGCTGATTGTGATGGAGATAGCGTAGTAAATGGACAGGAAGTAATTGAGGGTACTAGCCCCACAGATACCTGTAGCTACAGCTTGGCTAACTTTAACGTTGCCAGTACTTCCGCAACATGGCAAAATGCAGATTGTGATCAAGATGGGGTGACCAATAGTCAAGAAAATACTGACGGAACTGACCCAAAAAATACCTGTGATTATGACCCTTCTAATCAAATATTAGCAAATGTTGGAGCCACATGGAATGCTGCTGACTGTGATGCAGACGGGGTTACTAATGGACAAGAGATTGAAGATAATACCGGGACAAGCTCGCCTTGTGATTTTGTAACTGAAAACATTACCGAGTCTGTTTCTGCTACATTAGATTGTGACGGAGATAGTGTACCAAATGCTCAGGAATTAATAGAAGGTACAGATCCAAAAGCCTCCTGTGATTACTTAATTGCTAATTTCAATGTGGCTAGTGTAACAGCTACATGGGATACACTTGACTGTGATGGGGATGGCGTTATTAATGGAACTGAAAAAGGGACGACTGATTACCATGATGATTGTAGTTTTACCACTTCAAGTATTACTGTTTCTGTAACATCCAGTGCTGACTGTGATGGAGATGGGGTAACCAATGCCCAAGAAGACATAGATAACACTGACCTTAAAGATGCGTGTAGTTTTGTAGATGCAAGTATTACTATTGTCCCTACAACTCCAAAAGACTGCGATGGAGATGGGGTACTTGATACAGATGAAGAAATAGATGGAACGGATGCCAATGATATTTGTGATTTTGTTTTCTCAAGTCAATCGACTCCTACTACTTCACTATGGGCTACTCTAGACTGTGATGGTGATGGAGTTACAAATGGAGATGAGATAACCGATGGTACAAATCCAAAAGAAGTATGTAGCTATTTATCTAGTAGTGTAAGTAGCACGCTTATTTCAACTACATGGAGTCTTGCAGACTGTGATGGAGACGGAGTAACAAATGGTGATGAAAGTGATGATTTTACTGATCCTCTAGACCCCTGTTATTTTGATTTTGATTCTCAAACAGTACCCCCTATAACTACGTGGAATAACCTAGATTGTGATGGAGATGGTGTTACTAATGGTGTTGAGTTGATAGATAATAGTAATCCTCTATTTAGTTGTAATTTTATTGTTGAAAGCATCACTGTAACAGTAACATCAAACCTTGATTGTGATGCTGATGGTGTCTCTAATGCGAATGAATATTTAGATGGTACAGACCCACTAGATCCATGTGAAGTTAATATAGCAAGTATTGATCGCATAGTAACTGCTATTAAAGACTGCGATGAAGATGGTGTAGATGATGAAACGGAATTGTTAAATGGTACTGACCCTACTAATGCTTGTAGTTATAACGCAGCTGATATTACGATGGAAATCACTACCAAGAATGATTGTGATGGAGATGGAGTGCCTAACTCAATTGAAATAGAAGTTGATGATACAGATCCAAATGATAATTGTGATTTTAATTCAGATAATATTGTTTTAAATGATGCTTCTTTAGCCTGGAAAAATGCAGATTGTGATGGAGACGGAGTACCAAATGGTCAAGAGATAACAGATGGAACCGATCCAAAAGATCTTTGCTCGAACATAATTGCTAATCAAACATTACCTCCTTCGAATCAGTGGGATTTAGCGGATTGTAATAGTGACGGATATTGTAACTCCTGTCCTATACCAGAGGAAGAAGAAGAGCCAGAAGAGGAAGAAAATACAGATACCAATACTTCTACCCTAGATGATCTTGATGGAGACGGCATTGAAGACAGTCTTGATGACGATGTCGATGGTGATGGGGTACCAGATCTTGAGGATGAATTTCCAAGAGATGGATCAGAATGGGATGATTTTGACAGAGATGGTGTTGGAAATAATAAAGATATTGATGATGATAACGATGGAATTAACGACACCATTGAATCTCCAAATGGTTATGAAGACTTCGACGCGGATGGAATTCCAAATTATCTTGATTATGACGCTGATAATGATGGATGTCCCGATGTTATTGAAGCAGGGTTCATAGATAGAGATGGAGACAATGTTTTGGGTGACTTGGAAGAAATTGAATTTAATGAAGTAGGCCAGATAATTTCAGAAGCAGGATACTCACTACCAGCAGATAGTGATAATAATGGAATTTTAGATTTCTTAGAAGAAGGCTCACAAGTTGAAATTGCCTTAGATCCTGTACCTGTAGCATCAATTTTAAGAGGAAGAAATATTATTCTTAAAGTAAAAGCAACTTCCTTAGGGACAATTAATTATCAATGGCAAGTAAACAAAAGTGGAGACTCAAAAGCATCAAGGGGTGCTCAATGGGAAAATATTGACAATGGAAATCTTTACCTAGGAACCAAATCCAATCAACTTATCATTCTTAAACCTACTCAAAACATGATTGGTTGGAGGTATAGAGTGATTGCGTTTTCACCATGTTTTGTTTGTGGTGATATTGTTTCCTCAGAATCTACGGAATTAGAATTTATTCCACTTTCTATACCCAAAGGGTTCTCACCCAATGGCGATGGCTACAATGATACATGGGTGATTAGAGGACTGGAGAATTACATCTCAAATAAACTTACAATATATAATCGTTGGGAAATAAAGGTGTTTGAAAAAACCAATTACGAAAATAATTGGGATGGATCTTCCTACCAAGGTGGTTATGGAAATACAAATAGCCTTCCTTCAGGAATTTACTTCTATATTCTAATCCTAGATGGAGAAAAACCAATTACTGGATACATTTATTTAAAAAATGAATAATTGAGAAAACTTATCATCACATATTGTCTTTTTGTTTTTGTAATGGGATTTTCTCAACAAGAATCTATGTATAATCATTACATGTTCAACACTCAACTATTTAACGCGGGTTATGTTGGTGCTTCACAAGCCCACACATTCAATCTCCTTCAAAGAAAACAATGGGCTGGGTTTGATGGCGCTCCAGTATCACAATCGTTTTCTTATGGAACTCCTGTAAACCAAAAAAGACTTGCATACGGTTTATCAGCAATAAATGATAAAATTGGCCCAATGAGAAACAATTCTTTTGCGGCGGATATTGCCTATCATCTTTTATTAAACGACAATAATAAAGTATTGTCTGTGGGATTAAAATTAAGTTTAAATTCATTTAATTTCAATTCTGATGAATTAAATTTAAATCAAATTGAAGACCCCTTGTTTTTGAGTGAATCCATTGGGAACAAACCCAATATCGGAACAGGAATATATTACTACACAGATAGATTTTATGCCGGTCTTTCTGTTCCATATTTTATTGAAAACAAAGAGCTTGGACAAAAAAAACACATTTATTTTACCTCGGGTCTATTGGTCAATTTATTCAGAGATGTACAACTAAGGCCAAGTACTTTGTTTAAGATGACAAAGGGTGCCCCAATTACCCATGATTTGTCTGCTCTACTAATTTTTAATGACCGCTTTTGGTTAGGCGCAAACTTTCGTTCTACTTTTAAAGATATATTCCCTAAAGCAGATACTGGGGGTGGATTTGGGGGTATTCTTGGAATCAACGTGACTGACAACATTATGATAAGCTATGCCTACAGTTATTCTTTTGGAAATAGAACAGGGGTTTTTAATAACGGATCACATGAAATCATTTTAAGATATAATCTTCAAAAAGCGATAAACGCACTTATTGATTCACCTAGATATTTTTGATATGGTAAGAAAATCCTTCTTTTATTTTATGTTAATTGCTTTCGGTACTCTCCAGCACACCACCGGCCAAGTTTTATCTGATCAAATAGATGTTTTTGAATTGAAAGTCAGTGATAATCACAGTGTTTTTAGCCCTAATTGGATAAGTTTTGATGGTGAAAAGGGTGAACTTATAATTGTTACTTCAGAAAATAATGAATCAAAAAAACTTCCAAGGAAATATAAAAAAAATCAACCTAAGGCTATTTTTAATCTTCAAAGTATTAAATTTTCTAGTACACCACCCTTTGAAGTACTTTCAAAAAGACTTTTAAGCAATCAGATTAACACCATCTATCAAGAAGGGCCATCCTCATACTCCTCTAAAAACGAAGTCCTATATTTTACCAGAAGTTCAAAAAAAATAACAAAAGACAAACGACTTCATCTAAATATTTTTAAATCCTCTCTAAGTGACAGCAAATTATCGCCGCCTGTAAAATTAACTTTGGGTAATGTTGAAGATAATGTAATGCATCCTTCCTTTGATCAAGAAAACAATGTCTTGTACTTTTCCAGTAACCAAGGGGAAAATGAGGACTATGATATCTATTATAATACTTTGGATTCAATAGGCAATTTTTCAACATCGAGAAAATTACCCAATGTCAATTCAGCAGCTAATGAAGCCTTTCCTTTCATCTACAAGGACATACTGTTTTTTGCCTCTAATCGAGAAGGCGGACTTGGTAAATACGATATATATTATTCTAAAGTTGAGGGAGATGAATTTACTACTCCTACGCTACTCCCCGAGCCAGTAAATAGTGGGGCTGATGATTTCTCTTTTTCCTTTTCTGATTCAATGGTGCTAGGTTTTTTCTCTTCTAATCGGAAAAAAGATAGTTTAGATATATCTTATGTGGTCAAATTTAAGCCCATTGAAGGAAATCCAGACACCTATCAATATGCTTCCTTTAATCCCATTGTAATTGAAAATAAAAGTGTTTTGAAAAACGATTCAATAAAGGATAACCGAATTCCTGTTTTTAATTCACCCAAAACAATTTTAGTACAACCGCCACAAAGTGGAGTCGTAGAACTTAAACCAGACGGGACATTTGATTATTCAATAGGTGATGAGAAAGTCAAAAAAGATTTTTTTACCTACAAAATTTCAGACGGCTATCGTGAATCAAATCCCATAAAGGTGAAACTTCAAAGAATGGATACAGAAATTGTGCTCAGGCCAATTTATTATAACATTGCAAAATTCAATTTGATAGAAAAGTATCAGCCTCGATTGGATTCCATAGCAGATTTAATGAAAAAAGACATGAGTATAAATCTGTTGATGAGTTCAATGACCGATGCCAGGGGGAGTTTTAAAAGTAATAGTAAACTGGCCGTAAGTCGCTCCCAAACCATCTATAAGTATTTGGTTAAAAACAAAGGAATCGAACAAAAACGTTTATTTAGACAAGACGATGGTGAAGGTCATTTAATTGGAAACACCGTAGCTGATTATTTGATTGAAGTTGATAGAGGTTCTGATCTGAAAGAAGTTAACAAAAGAAACGCTGAATTTTTATCCTATAACCCATTTATTTACAAGAATTCAAACGAGTCTTATTCTCTAATTATAAATCAATTTGACAGCAAGAAACAGGCATTGAAATTCATCAAGAAATTGAGTAGAAAAAAGATACAATGCCGTTTAATTTTAAACCGTTTTATTGATGTCCCTGAAAGTGAGCATCAGAAAAACAGAAAAACTGTTTTTAAAATACTTCCTAAAAACAACAGTGATAAGAGGTAGAGTTAACTTTATTTTGCGTGTAACGATTCTAAGCCTCCTATAGACAGCCAGGAAATAATCGCCAACTCACTGCTGTATAAAAGCAAACCTTTTGAAAGTAAGTACCACAATGACGAAGGAAATTACAAGCAAGTTAGTTTGTCAGAGTATAGAGTAAAGCTTTATGACAAACGCCTTCACTACGAGACACAAGGGTATGAGGTAGTATCATCAGTTGGATATATGGTCACAGACCTAATACTAATATTAAAGGACTCTATATGTACCAAGCATTACCCAATCCAGTTTGGGCATCACCAGGTTCTTGGCTACCAACGGATAATGTGACTGTAGAATCACCACCAATTTATTTTGTATATAAAAGTGCACCTGGTTCTTCTTCTGACCCTATTAATCCAGATTTTCACGACCCAAATAATGGAATGAAAGTAGTGAATACATATCAAAGCCTTGGTATTGAAAATAGAACAAATCTTGTCCATAGTATAGGACAATCCAATAATGATGACAAGTATCAATTTCTTGTTGATTTTGCTTTATCAGTAATTGAAACTTGTCAGTGAAGAATGGGATAAAAACAACTACCGCCAACACCCATATATTCCTTCTAAGGTATTATTCCTTTCAATAATAATGCTTGTGTGTTTTAGAAGTCTAAGCCCCTTAAAAACAGCTGAATCGCTTTAAACTATGTGAAGAAAATTGCATCAACCACTAAAATCAAAAAACACCATTTTTGTAGATTTTTGACTATTTTTGATCGATTTTGATTCATTTTTGGACGTTCTTGATCATTTTTAGCTATTTTTTGACGCTTTTTGAATTTGGGTTATATCTAAATACAGACCATATCTACTTCAAAAAAAAACATTCTACAAAACCCACCCCACCGTCAGGTAATCAGATAGGTTAGGAAGTTTTTAGGGTTTAAAATATTGTAGCCGTACAAATACCCTACATTAATAAAATAATAAATCCCTAAAACATTCATTTAAAACGTAATAGGGATTAGTATTGCGGAGAAAGAGGGATTCGAACCCCCGGAGGTGTGACCCTCAACAGTTTTCAAGACTGCCGCATTCGACCACTCTGCCATTTCTCCTATGCGGTTGCAAATATACATTCCTTTTCTAACTAATAAAATTTTTTAATTCGATAAATTGATCTTTTTTTTATACTAAAATGGATATCTTCATTTAAAACTTGACTATGAATGATTTACTTCAATATGGGCTTCTAATTCTTGTTGGAATGATGGCTGGTGTGATCAATACTTTGGCTGGTGGGGGCTCTTTATTGACACTTCCTGTTCTTATTTTCATGGGACTTCCGCCTAATGTTGCCAATGCAACGAATCGAATTGGAATTGCATTCCAAGCTTTGATTGGAACAGCGGGATATCGTTCGAAAGGTGTTTCCAATTTCCCATTTAATATATACTTAGGTATTTCTGCCTTAATGGGTTCTCTAATCGGGGCTCAAATTGCAGTTGATATCAAAGGGGAAACCTTCAATAAAGTATTAGCAGTCATTATGATCATTGTGGTTGCAATCATTGTATTCAAGCCTAAGGTTAGTTCCTTGAAACTTCCTGAACGTTTAACAGGTAGGTATTTGTTTTATGCTATTGTCGGATTCTTTTTTATTGGAATCTATGGTGGGTTTATCAATGCTGGTATTGGTTTTGTCATCATTCTTTTTTTGAATAATGTCAATCGTTTGTCGCTTATTAAAACCAATGCGACCAAGGTTTCTTTGGTTTTTATTTACACCTGTGGAGCTTTAGCACTTTTTGCATATAACGGTACTGTAGATTGGACAACTGGTCTTGTATTAGCCATTGGAACGTCCCTAGGTGCTTGGTGGTCCAGTCGGTGGTCTGTAGACAAAGGAGAGGGTGTTATCAAGATCGCCATGGTCGTTATGGTGAGCCTAATGTCAATAAAACTCTGGTTCTTTTAAACTAATACTTTACATACTCCTTGATCTCCAATCCATAGCCTGTAATACCCACTCGTGGGCCTTGAGAAGAGTTACTGATTACTTTGAGTTTGCTGATTCGTAAATCATGCAGTATCTGAGCTCCAATTCCAAAATCCTTGTAATCCATCTTCATTGGAGGAACTTTGTGCATCTCTCCCTGAAGTTGTAGTTCAGTCAGTTCTTTAATTCGAGCGAGTAAATTTTCAGATTGTTGGGATTGATTAATGAAAAGTACGGCTCCTTTTCCTTCGGTATTGATTAAACCAAAAATATCATCTAAATAGGATTGCAAATAATTTTTCCCGTCGTTTGAACCCGATAACATACTCAAAATATCATTGCTTATCTGCGAAGAATTGATTCGGGTGAGTACCGCATCATTTTCATCCCAGCTTCCTTTTGTGAGGGCTACATGTACCTGACTGTTGGTAGTTTGTTGGTAGGCACGTAGTCGGAACTCTCCAAAACGCGTTTGGATTTCTGTATCTGCACGCTTAAGAATAAGGCTATCGTGCTGCATACGATAAGAAACGAGATCTTCGATTGATACCAATCTTAAGTTGAATTTTTCGGCAACTTCCAACAATTGAGGAAGACGAGCCATGGTTCCGTCTTCATTCATGATTTCTACAATCACACCCGCTGGCTTCATTCCAGCTAAACGTGCAAAATCGATAGCAGCTTCGGTATGTCCCGTTCGACGTAATACACCCCCTTCTTTTGCGATTAGCGGGAATATATGTCCTGGTCGTGATAATTGATGTGCCTGAGTATTGTCGTCAACCAATGCTGCAACTGTTTTGGATCTATCGGCTGCTGAAATACCCGTTGTAACACCATTTCCTTTTAAATCTACAGAAACGGTAAAGGCTGTTTCCATAGGGTCGGTATTGTTATCGACCATACGGTGTAAGTTAATTTCCTCACATCGTTTTTCTGTTAAAGGCGCACAAATTAAACCACGCCCGTGTGTTGCCATGAAATTAATCATCTCAGGAGTAATCATTTCTGCAGCTGCAAGAAAATCTCCTTCGTTCTCTCGGTTATCGTCATCAACTACAATTATAATTTCACCATTTTTAATGGCTTCGATAGCATCTGTAATCGTATCTAATTTATCTTTTGACATGGCTGTATAATTCCTTAAATGATTTTATATTTTTTATTTTTTCAATGAACCTGATTAACGGAACTTGTATTCGGTCTAGGTTTGCAAGTCCACGATCGCTCGATGCTTGTTTGGTTAAGTATAATGCAAACATGCCAACGATGAGTACCGAAATCCAGCTACCGGCAAAGGGGCTGATGCTGCTGTCTTCTGCAGCATTTTTACCAAAAAGTCCTATGTAATGGTAGGATAGAAAAATTAATATGGCAAGTACAACGGGTAGGCCTAGGCCCCCTTTTCTGATGATTGCTCCCAGTGCAGCACCAATCAAGAATAAGAAAAACACACCGAATCCCATGGTGAATTTGTCATGAAATGAACTCTTGTGCAGGTT
>Ga0206129_10006203_pt1 | contig 12250 bp, 10 predicted proteins | sample Helgoland_Spring_8_FD_148616 | JGI IMG/M metagenome (GOLD analysis project Ga0206129, IMG submission 148616) | Pelagic subsurface seawater microbial communities from Kabeltonne, Helgoland, North Sea - Helgoland_Spring_Bloom_20160502_2 | ecosystem: Environmental > Aquatic > Marine > Epipelagic ...
GGCCGTTTCTTGCCCGATTTCGACCGGATCGTCGCGATGATGCAATTTGATATGTATCATAGCTATACAGTTGACGAACATACCTTGAAGGCGATTGGTATTCTTCATGGGATTGAGACCGGTGCGCTGCGCCAAGCTGCGCCAGTTGCGACGGAGGTAATGCCGGAAATTGGATCGCGGCGCGCGCTTTATGTTGCCATGCTTCTTCATGATATTGCCAAAGGGCGTGGCGGTGATCATTCAGTTTTGGGCGCCGAGGTGGCATTGGCGGTTTGCCCACGTATGGGGCTAAGCCATGAAGAAACCGAAACCGTTAGCTGGCTGATCCTGCATCATTTGCTGATGAGCAAAATTGCGTTTCGCTATGATCTGAATGATCCGCAAACGATCGAGGATTTTGCCAGTATTGTGCAATCACCTGAGCGGTTGAAACTGCTTTTGGTTTTGACCGTTGCCGATATTCGGGCGGTTGGGCCAAATATCTGGAATGGCTGGAAAGCGGCGTTGATGCGCGACCTTTATTATCGCTGCGATGCCGTTTTGCGCGGTGCCGATCCGGCGGTCATCGCGCTTGGCAATGCCGAAGAGGCGCGTCACGAGGCGGCGGCGAAACTAACCGATTGGGACGCGGCGCGGTTTGCTGCGCATGCGGCGAATATGCCGCTGACCTATTGGACAGGATTTGATTGCGAAAGTCAGGTTCGTCATGCGCGGCTTTGTGATGAATTTGCCAATCAGGATGCGCTGTTGTTGATTGATTTCAAGCCTGATCCGGCGCGGCGCATAACCGAATTGACGATTCTTACCATTGATGATCCGGGGCTGTTTGCGCGGATTGCCGGTGCGGTGGCAGCGGCGGGTGCGAATATCGTCGGCGCGCGCATTACGACCTGTCATGATGGCACGGTTCTTGATGTTTTCTTTTTGCAGGATATGAAGAATCAGGCGATTGAAGATCAAAATGAACTGGCGCGAATTCGCACAACGCTTGAACGGTCGCTAATAGGGTCATTGAAACTTGAAAAGGCGCTTTTGGCGCGCTGGCAGCAAACCCCGCTTCGGGTGCGGCAAATGCCGGTTCCATCGCGCGTTCTTTTATCGAACAAAATCAGCAATACCCATAGCGTGATTGAAGTTAATGGGCGTGATTTTCCGGGCTTGCTTCATAAAATCACTCTTTGCCTTGCCGGTCTTGGATTGCAAATCCAGACGGCCACCGTGTCGACCTATGGCGAGCGCGTTGTCGATGTGTTTTATGTGAAAGATATTTTTGGTTTGCAAATTCAAAGTGAAACGCGCCAACAAACCATCCGCAACCGGCTGTTGGCAGTTTTTGATGATGCCTATGAGGAAGCGGTATGACCGATCAACCAAATGCATCAAATCCCACAAACCCCTCCTCGCTTGGCCGTGCTTTTCAACAGATTGGTAGCCTAACAGCAATTAGCCGTATTGTTGGCTTCATGCGGGATATTGCCTTTGCCAGTTTTCTGGGTGCAGGGCCAGCCGCCGATGCCTTTTTGGTGGCATTGAAATTGCCAAATATGTTTCGCCGCCTTAGCGCCGAAGGCGCGATGACCAATGCCCTTCTTCCCAGCTTTGCCAAAATACGCGAAACAGACGGGCGTGATGCAGCGCTTCGGCTTGCATCTGAAGCGCAGATTTTTCTGATCATTGTGCTTTTTGCGATTGTTGTGCTTGCCGAAATTTTCATGCCTGAAGTCATTGCGCTTCTTGCCCCGGGCTTTACCGCGACGCCTGATCGTCTGGCTGCAGCGGTTGATCTGGCGCGTGTGACGATGCCCTATCTGCCGATGATTTCCGTGGTTGCGCTTTGGGGGGCAATTGCTAATGCGCATGACCGGTTTATGGCCGCCGCCGCCGCGCCAATTTTGGCGAATCTCTGTTTTATCTCTGGGGCGATTTCGATCCCGATTTTGGCCGCGGATTTGGGCATGTTCAAAGCGCTGCCAATTGCCATTGGCCTTTTGGTTGCTGGGTTTTGCCAATTGCTATTTTTATTCTTTGTTCTGCGCCGCCTGTCGGCAGTGCCAAAACTGCAATGGCCGCGCCTATCGAATGCGGGCAAACATATGTGGCGCAAATTCCTGCCAGCGGCGCTTGGTGCTGGCGGTATGCAGCTTAATCTTCTGGTCGATTTAATTTTGGCATCGATGCTGCCGGTTGGTGCGATTTCATGGCTCTATTATGCTGATCGTGTGGCGCAATTGCCGCTTGGTATTGTTGGCATTGCACTTGGTACGGCACTGCTGCCCAGATTATCCGCTGCCGAGGCATCTGGTCAAAAAGACGAAATCACCCAAACGCTTGATGAGGCGATTATCTTTGGCGGCTTCTTTGTCGTGCCAGCGGTCATTGCGCTAATCCTTCTTGCCGGTCCAATCATTGAGGGGCTATTTGCCTATGGCGCTTTTTCGATTGATGATGCGGTGATGGCGGCGATGGCATTATCGGCCTACGCGCTTGGTCTTCCCGGATTTGTCATGGTGAAAATTTTGCAACCCGCCTTTTATGCGGCGGGCCAGCCGGGCACAGTTTTGAAAATATCAATCATGACCGTGGTAATCAATATAACAGCATCATTGGTGATGATGCCCATTTTTGGACATGTCGGGCTGGCACTGGCAACGTCATTATCAGGATTGATTGCGGCAATCACCATGGCGATTTTATTGCGCCGCCGCGGCCGTCTTGGCGGTGGTTGGCTTGGCATGGTTGGCCGGATTTTTCTTGCCAGTTTGGTCATGGCGATGTTGCTTTTGGCGATGGTTTGGCTTGCTGGAGGGATAAGACAATTTCTGCCCACGGCGGGCTGGCTTGCCTTTTTGGTTGCTGTTGGTGGCGGCGGGTTTCTGTTCGCCGCATGGTGTTTTCGGGCAATTCCAGCCGGATTTGTCCGCCGATTGGGCAACCGAAAGACTTGACCGCGGCCGCACAAGCGGGGATAACGCTGGCATATAATTTCAATCGCAGATGTGATGATTTGGCACTGGCCTACCCGCATCTGATCAGGCGTGATGGATAGACCAAATGACCGATTCAACAATGCAGACATCCGCAGGAAGAGGCCGCATCTTTTCCGGTATCCAGCCAACCGGTAATTTGCATCTTGGCAATTATCTTGGTGCCATTCGCAATTGGGTTGCTTTGCAGCATGATTTTGAATCGATTTATTGTGTTGTCGATTTGCATGCCATCACCGTTCATCAAGATCCTTCTGAGTTGCGAAAAAGCACGCGCGAAGTGGCGGCAAGCCTGATCGCGGCTGGCATCTCAACTGAACAATCAATCTTGTTTAATCAATCTTGCGTGCCGCAACATGCCGAGCTGGCGTGGATTTTCAATTGTGTGACCCGTCTTGGCTGGTTGAACCGGATGACTCAATTCAAAGAAAAGGCCGGCAAAAATCGCGAAAATGCATCGGTTGGTCTTTATGCTTATCCGACCTTGATGGCCGCTGATATCTTGACCTATCGCGCAACGCATGTTCCGGTTGGCGAAGATCAAAAACAGCATCTTGAATTAACCCGCGACATCGCTCAGGCCTTTAATTCGATCTATGATAAAGATGTGTTTCCGCTTCCCGAACCACAAATTTTTGGCAGCGCAACGCGCGTCATGAGTCTTCGCGATGGCCGCGCCAAAATGAGCAAATCTGACCCGTCGGATAATTCGCGGATCAATATGACCGATGATGCCGATATGATCATGCAGAAAATCCGTAAGGCAAAAACCGATCCTGATGCGTTGCCATCTGAAATGGCTGGTCTTGCCGATCGGCCTGAAGCCAGCAATCTTGTTGGCATTTATGCCGCGCTTGCCGAATGCAGCACCGATGATGTTCTTGCCGAATTTGGCGGGCGCGGATTTGGTGATTTCAAACTGGCGCTTGGCAATCTGGCGGTGGCGAAATTATCGCCTATTGGTGCTGAAATGCGGCGGCTTCTTGAAAACCCTGCCGATATTGACGCCATTCTTGCCAATGGCGCCGAACGTGCCGCGGCCATCGCGCGGCCGATCCTTGCCGAGGTACGTGATATTGTTGGGTTTTTAGGATCAAGTACCAATCGTTAGATAGGCTTGTGATCGCCAGATGCGCTGATCACTAGCCAGATCGATGCAGATATGCGATGTTAGGTATGCTTTGGGTTGTAGTTTTAATGGTAATCCCCATATGACATTGATGGGGTTCACGCAAATTATGAATTGGCATGAAATGATTTTGGGGCGGTGATTTATCTGTCTGCGCCAAAAGTGTGAATTTAGCTTTAATGACAAAAGATTAATCTGTTGTTGCCCTGAAATGGGCCTTGCTGATGGCAAATTGATCGCATCGAAAAGGAATGATTTAGATGTTTATTCAAACACAGGATACGCCGAATCCGGCAACATTGAAATTCATCCCCGGTGTTCCGGTGATGGCGCAGGGAACTGCTGATTTTGCGGATTCTGATAGCGCCAATAAATCACCATTGGCACGCCGCCTTTTCCAAGTTGATGGCGTCACAGCAGTTTTCCTGGGTGCCGATTTTGTTGCCGTGACCAAAGCTGAAGGACTTGATTGGTTCGCCCTCAAGCCGGGGATTCTTGCTGGCATTATGGAACATTACGCATCAGGCATGCCGGTCATTGAAAAAGACGCCGAACTTGCTGATCCGCATGCCGAAGATGGTGACAGTGATACGGTCCAGCAGATCAAACAGCTTTTGGACTCGCGTGTTCGTCCGGCAGTGGCAATGGATGGCGGCGATATCGTGTTTCAGGGCTTTGATGATGGTGTTGTCACATTGCAGATGCGTGGTGCCTGTCAGGGTTGTCCCAGTTCGACAGCAACTTTGAAAATGGGTATTGAAAATATGCTTCGCCATTACATCCCTGAAGTGCGTGAGGTTCGTGCGGCCGAGCTGTAAGACAGTCACAACTGCGCCAATTATAGATGTTCAGATTTAAGGCTTAGATCGTGATGTCGCCGATTTCCATCTGGCTAACCAACAGGCGGATCGTCTGGATCGCTGCGGCTATTGCGTTTTTAGGCTTTACCGGCCCCAGTCTTTTTGGCCTATCCCCACCGCAATTTTTTCACGGCCATGATGCGGTTACCAAACAAGCAAAGACAGATGATTTGCCATCTGGAAAAGTTTCAGCTCCAGTTATTGCCCCACAAGTAGCGCAGCCAGAAGCATCACCGGCAACCGCCGCAACGCCCAAAATCAGCCGTGACGATGTCGATGCTATGGATGGCGTGATGCGTGATGCGCCTGATCAAGCGCCTGAGCCATCCTTGCTAGCAAAGGCACCGAAAACGCTCGAAGAGCCGAATACAAGCCATATTGAACTTGAATCCACAAAACTGGTTCCAGCACCAGAACCCCTTTTGGTGCCACGCGATTTTTTTACTCATATTCCTGACTCGCATTTGACTTTATCAGGCGCAGCGCAAAAGGAATCCTTCATCAAAATTGTGCTGCCGCTTATTTTGGCGAGCAATGAGGAAATCAGCAAGCGCCGCGAGGCGATTAAGCGCGCCTTTGAAAATGGCGATCGAGCGACATTGGAAAAATGGGCGAAGCTTTATAAAATTGACGTCACTGGTCAGGATAACAAAGCTTTGATGACGCGATTGCTTAAGTGGGCTGATACAATTCCGGTGGCATTGGCATTAGCGCAAGCGGCAGTTGAGTCAGGCTGGGGAACATCGCGATTTGCTATTCAGGGCAATGCATTATTTGGGCAATGGGCATGGCGTGACTACGCTGGCATCAGGCCGCTTGATGCCAGTGATGACCGCGCTGTTGTGCGCAGTTTTGCATCGTTGCTTGGTTCGGTTCGCGCCTATATGCATAATCTGAACACGCACCCGCATTATCAGGAATTTCGTAAGGCACGTTCGGCATTACGCAACCGCCCAACGGCTGGCGAGGCCAAAATGCTGGCCAAATATCTCGATCGCTATGCCGAAATTGGCAAGGCTTATGTGACAAAGCTGGAAGTCTTGATCCGCAGCAATGATTTTAGCCGTTTTGCCCTAGCGTATCTAAGCTAGATTTCCCACTGCCTTACGGCACCAGAAATTGTTTGCCAAACCAGCGCCAGCGTCCATCCGGGCCGGGCATGGTGCAATTGACACGGGCACGACCCGATGGCAGAAGACCTGGAAACCGCACTTCGGCACGTGGCCCTAATCGGCTGATTTTTAATTGGTCATAGGTGTTGTTAAAACAGCGCAATTGGTTATTTGTGGCAATTTCTGGTGCCAGCGTAAACCCAAAGTCAGGCGGGTTTTTCGCAATTACAACATCGGTAGGCAGAATCTGACTGGCTTTAAGTGGCAGGCCGTCAATCGCCAATGTCAAACGATCCATTGCGCCATATTGTTCGTTCATGGCAAAACGTGGCAGTTCAAAATAGCCATCATAGCCATGCGCAATACCTGAATTTTGACCAAAACCAGCAATGAAACCAGCCGCCTTCACGCGCTCAATAACGGCCAGATTATATTCGCCATAGGGATAGGCAAACAGATTTGGACGAAGGCCTAGCTCGGTTAGAAATCGTTGGTTTGACTTTTCTAATTCGGCGTCAACATCGGTAAGGCTGGATAAATGCATATGCGGATGACTGGCTGTCTGGCTTCCAATGCCAACTCCATCAGCCTGTAATTGCCGGAGCTGATCCCAGCTCATATAGCCGCGATGTTTGCGATCAATCGGATCGGTGGCGACAAAAACGGTAAAGGGAAATCCTTTTGCCTTTAGCCGTGGCCATGCTTCGGTGAAAACCGATAGATAGGCATCATCAATGGTGATCGCGACCGTGCGATCGGGAAGTGGCATGTCTTTTTGCAAATGATCGACAATCTTTGCCAGAGGCCAGACCGAGTAATTGCCACTCGATAGTTTTCCGAGATGCGCATCAAATTGATCAAGGCGGATATTCGTGCTTGGAAGCCGATCTTCACCAAAGCGGTGATACATCAAAATCACCGCATGATCGGCGGCAAAGGCCGACCCCAGAAACGACAGCAGCAGAACCGAAATTGCCACAAATCTGCTGCCAAGATAGGCAACCCAATGACAAGCATTTTGATAATGACTTATGTCCACAGCAGATTTTCCACCTAAAAAATGATATAATCCTGACTTTACCGGCAGCGCCTTCGATGTTAGAGCGATCTCATTTAGCGCATCTTGGTAAGATGATGCAACCCGATAACCCAAACTGGATAAAGGATAAGCCGATTGAAAACGCTCAAACGCCCCGATGCCTTGCCGGTGATATTAGCCTTTGAAGCCAGCACCAATCAACTGTCAGTTGCCGTCTATGCTGATGGGGTGATCCGCGCCATGAAAATGGCCGAGGCCGCCTTTGGGCAGGCCGCATCATTGGTGCCATTGGCGGTTTCGGCTTTGGCTAAGGCAGATGTTGATTTTGCCATGATCAGCCATGTTGCTGCGGGGCGTGGCCCTGGATCATTTACCGGCCTTCGTGTTTCACTGGCCGCGGCCAAAGGCGTTTGTCTGGCGCATGATTTGCCCGGGCTTGGCATTTCCGGTCTTGAGGCACTTGCCTATTCTTGCGGCGATGACGATGGCGATTTGCCAATCTTATGTCTTGCCGATACGCGGCGCGGCAATGTCTATGCGCAGTTTTTTACCGCCGATATGACACCGCAAGGTGATATTTTTGAAGCGCCGATCGAACAATTACCATTGCTTGTGCCGCCAGCGTTTGGCCAAGAGACGATTTTGCTTGCAGGTTATGGCGGGCAAGCTGCTGGCGCGGCCTTTCTTGGCGCTGGCAGGCAAGTTCGCGTGGTGGGCGGCAAAATGATATCAGCTGATGCGGCTGATCACGGGGTTGATGATATATCGGTTGACGCTGGGATGATTGCCAATCTTGCCGCGCATCACCTTGCAGCCGGCGTGGCTTCACCATTGACGCCGCTTTATCTCGCCGACCCGCGTCTTGGGCCGAAAAAGAAAGCATCGGCTTGATGATCCGGCACATTGCTCCGGTTGATTGTGATGCAATCGCTGCGCTTGAGGCCAGATTATTTGCAACCGCGCTTGATCAGGCGCGCCTGATGGCATTGCAGGCCAATCCAGTTTTTTGTGGTTTTGTCGATCTGGTGCCTGAACAGGATCAGCCACAGTCCACATCAGCCGATGATTTAGCGTCATATCTTGGTGGTTATCTTCTTGCCATGATGATTGATGATGAAGCTGAAATCCTGTCAATTGGCGTTACGCCTGACCGGCAAAGACAGGGTGTTGGCAAGCTGCTTTTGCAGCATTTTTTTGAGCATGGCACCAGCCAGAATATGACTAGGGTCGTGCTTGAAGTCGCCGAAGATAATGTGCCAGCGCTTGGGCTTTATCGTGATTTCGGTTTTGCTGCATTTGGCCGCCGCAAAGGCTATTACAAACAAGGTAATCAGAAAATCGACGCAATCATGATGAAGTGGTGTCGTGCTGAGGCTTTTCCTTGACCATCTTTGCTTCTAGGCGGTACAAGGGGACGTGGATTTGCACTGCTGAAATGTGACATAGCGCTCTTGACCAAAAAACTCTTTATCAAAACCTACGGCTGTCAGATGAATGTTTATGATTCTGACCGTATGACCGATGTGCTGGCCCCGCTTGGCTATGCGCCAACCGATATGGCTGATGGTGCCGATATGGTGATTTTGAACACATGCCATATTCGTGAAAAAGCGTCGGAGAAGGTGTTTTCCGAACTTGGCCGATTGCGCCAACTCAAAGAACGCGCTGCCGATCAGCAGGGGCGTCAGGTTACGATTGCCGTTGCCGGATGTGTGGCACAGGCCGAAGGCGAAGAAATTATCCGCCGCGCACCATGGGTTGATATTGTTGTTGGGCCGCAAACCTATCACCGGCTTCCCGAATTGGTTGGCAAGATTGATCCGGCAAGCCGCAACCGGATTATTGATACGGATTTTCCCGAAGAAGTGAAATTTGATTTCCTGCCGGGCGAGCATGCACCGCGTGGCCCAGCCGCATTTTTGAGCGTTCAAGAAGGCTGTGATAAATTTTGCGCCTTTTGCGTTGTGCCTTATACACGCGGCGCTGAATTTTCGCGTCCGGTCAAAACTGTTTTGGAAGAAGCCAAACGGCTGGTGGCAAGCGGCACGCGTGAATTGACGCTTCTTGGGCAGAATGTGAATGCCTATCATGGTGCGCATGACTCCGGCAAAGACTGGACGCTTGGCCGTTTGATCCGTGCGCTTGCCGAGGTTGATGGGCTTGAGCGTATTCGCTATACGACGTCGCATCCGCTGGATATGGATGATGAATTAATTGCCGTTCATGGTGACGTGCCGCAATTGATGCCCTATCTGCATTTGCCAATCCAGTCTGGATCAAACCATGTTCTGCAGGAAATGAACCGTCGTCACACAAGTGATGTCTATCTGGCGGTGATTGACAAGCTTCGCGCCATCCGTCCGGATATTGCCATGTCGGGTGATTTCATTGTTGGTTTCCCCGGCGAAAGCGATGCCGATTTTGCCGAAACCTTGGCACTTGTCAGCAAGGTTGGTTACGCATCAGCCTATTCATTTAAATACAGCCCGCGCCCCGGAACACCCGCGGCAACGTCTGAAATACAGGTTCCAGAATCGGTAAAATCCGAACGGCTTGAAAGCCTTCAGCAATTGCTGAAGGTCCAGCAATTTGCCTTTAACAAAGGAACCGAAGGCAAGATTGTTGATGTTCTTGTCGAGCGTGCAGGTGGCCGCGATGGTCAAATGGCCGGTCGAAGCCCCTACATGCAGGCGGTGAATTTCATCAGCAACCCTGATCAGATTGGCCAGATTGTGCCCTGCCGTCTGTCCGAAGCCCGCCAGAACAGCATGACTGGCGATATTGTCAATTTGAAGGGGGCGGCGTGAACGCGGCAAAAGCTAATAGGATCCGTATGGAATTCGAAGATAATGGCGTTCTAGCGCTATTATCAGGGGAACATAACCAGCATCTGGCGCATATCGAAAAATCCTTGGATGTCACGCTGGATTCTTTTGGTAACAGCATCAAAATTTCAGGTGCTGGCAAGGCTATCAAAACCGCCCGAACCGTGATTGAGGATCTGTATCGCCGAATTGCCGATGGCAAGCGTGATGATATCGATAAATCGATGGTTGAAGATGCATTGCGATGGGCGGTGAATGGTCATCAGGCCGATGCGGTAACCGCAGGCGAATCTTTTGACACATGGAAAAAGAAAATCGTCGCCAAAACCAAAGGCCAGAATGATTATCTGAAATTACTGCGCAGCAATGAAGTGGTGTTTGGCCTTGGGCCGGCCGGCACCGGCAAAACCTACATGGCTGTTGCCCGCGCTGTCGAAGCGTTGAAAAAGCGCGAAGTCGAACGCATTATTTTATCGCGCCCTGCTGTTGAAGCGGGTGAACGTCTTGGCTTTTTACCAGGCGATATGAAAGAAAAGGTCGATCCCTATCTGCGGCCGCTTTATGATGCGCTATATGATATGATGCCAGCTGATAAAGTTGACCGTATGTTGGCCAGTGGTGAGATTGAAATTGCACCGCTTGCCTTTATGCGTGGTCGTACCTTGACTGCCGCGCATGTGATTATTGACGAGGCGCAAAACACCACGCCTGTCCAAATGAAAATGGTTCTCACCCGGCTTGGGCAGGATTCACATATGGTCATTACGGGTGATTTAAGTCAGGTTGATTTGCCAGCGGGTCAACCGTCCGGCCTTGCCGAAGCGGTTTCGCTTTTAGACAATATTAAAGGCGTTGGTATTATCCATCTGTCTGGCCAAGATGTGGTTCGTCATCCGGTGGTGGCGCGCATTTTGCAGGCATATGAAGCTGGACAAAAGCAGCAGAATACGTCCAAATAGACCATGAACATGCGCGTGTTATCGCGGTCGCTTGTGCAACGGGGAATGTAAATAGCTCATGACGAGTGAAATGAATAATGGCGACAGCGCTCTGGAACCTGACAGTCCAGAGGATAATCAATTTTTAAGCGACGAATGGATGTCTGAGGCTGGCGCCGTGATTGAGGTCAGCATTGATCCATCTAGTTGGCATAGCCCCCTTGTTGCAGATTTAAAAAAGCGCGGGCCAGTGATGCTTGATCATATCGCATCGCGGCTATCGCTTGACTCGCAGATGGTCAGTCTTTTGCTGTGTAATGATGTTGATATGCGGTCAATGAATTTTCTGCATCGCGGCTTTGACAACTCAACCAATGTTCTGTCATTTCCGGCTGGTGATGATTTGTATCTGGATGATGATATGCCGGAAATGGATGGTGGCATCGGCGATATTGCTATTGCCGGTGAAATGGTAATGCGCGAAGCCGCTGAGGCGGGCATTGCAGCGGGTGATCATCTATTGCATCTGTTTACCCACGGTGTTTTGCATTTGCTTGGCTATGATCATATTGATGATCAGATGGCAGATGAAATGGAAGCGCTGGAAATTGCCCTTCTTGGCCAGATGAAAATTGCCAACCCCTATCTTGATGATGAGCTTGCGCTTGGCACGCGGGAGGCCGGATAATGATGCCGCTTCTTGGGAGGTTTTTCCCCTCATTTGCCCGTCCGTCATCGCGCCGCGATGAACTGACGGAATTGCTTCAGGAATCGCTTGATGACAAGACCAGCTTTGACAGCCATGAAGGCACGTTATTGCAGAATTTTCTGGGGCTTCGCGATATCACCGCTGCCGATGTGATGATTCCGCGTGCCGATATTGTCTCGGTTGCGCTTGCTGATGGTTTTGATGACATTATCCAGCAAATGAGCGACGCCAATCACAGCCGCGTGCCGGTTTACCGCAACACGCTTGATGATGTTGTTGGCATTATTCATATTAAGGATTTATTTGCTCATCTTCGCAATGGCCACACGCCGAAAGTTGAGAGTCTTTTGCGGCCTGCCCTGTTTATATCGCCGACAATCCGGCTTCTTGATCTGCTTCATGAAATGCGTTTGCGTCGCCGCCATTTGGCGCTGGTTGTTGATGAATTTGGCGGGGTTGATGGTTTGATCACGATCGAAGATCTGGTCGAAGAAATTGTTGGTGAAATTGAAGATGAGCATGACACCACAGCGCAATTGCGGTTTGAGCAAAAGGGCGATGGCACGGCCATTGCCGATGCCCGGCTTGAAGTTGAGGCTCTTGAAGCGATTACCGGCCCTTTGCTTGATGATGATGAACGTGACGAGATTGATA
>Ga0206129_10006206_pt1 | contig 12247 bp, 13 predicted proteins | sample Helgoland_Spring_8_FD_148616 | JGI IMG/M metagenome (GOLD analysis project Ga0206129, IMG submission 148616) | Pelagic subsurface seawater microbial communities from Kabeltonne, Helgoland, North Sea - Helgoland_Spring_Bloom_20160502_2 | ecosystem: Environmental > Aquatic > Marine > Epipelagic ...
GCATGGCAACGACATGAAAGCCGCTGTCAGAGCGTATGGCGCAGAGTTAAGGCCGACGCCGACGCAACACCGAGAGGCCATTGTGCAAGCCGCAGTCGAGCCACAGGAGCAACCCAAGTCAACCATCATCATCCCCAACGCAGAACAGAAGCCAATCTTCTGGCTTAAAGACGCCGAGCCAGTGCTGACATCATCCTACATGATCAAGGGCTGGCTGGGCCGGGGGCAAATGTCAGTGGTCTATGGGCCATCTAACGTCGGCAAATCATTCTTCTGCCTAGACATGGCGCTCTGCATATCCGCTGGCGTTGAGTGGCAAGGCAGCAAGGTCAGAGGCGGACCCGTGCTATATCTGGCCACCGAGGGCGGCAATGCGTTTCAATCGCGCTGTGTGGCGCTGCGCAAGCAATATGGCGTCAAAGATGCACCTTTAGCCGTTAGACCATCACCCGTCGATCTACTGCGACCAGAGGCCGATCTGGCTGGCTTGATAGAGCTATGCAAGCAAATTGAAGCCGACAAAGGTGCGCCACTGTCCATGATCGTGATCGACACGCTATCGCGTGCAATGGCTGGCGGCGACGAGAACGGGCCAACAGATATGACATCCTTCATCGCCAACGCCGACGCGCTGCGTGATGTTACAGGCGCTCACATTATGATCGTGCATCACTCCGGCAAAGATACAGCTAAAGGTGCGCGAGGGCATAGCTCACTCAGAGCCGCCACGGATACCGAGATTGAGCTAGAGGTTGAAGGGACCATGCGGACGGCAACGGCAACCAAACAGCGTGACCTTGAGCCACAAGCGCCATTTGTCTTTAATCTTCGGGTGCATGAGTTGGGCGTGGATGAAGACGGCGACCCGGTCACAACTTGTACCATCGCAGAGGCAGACCCCGATGATGTGGCTGACATGAACCAAAAGCGGCCAAGCGGTGCAAACCAGAAGATCGTGACGTCTGCCTTTAAACAATTGCGCGGCGAGGGCATCGGCGGCGAGAATCCAACAGGACCAGGCTGGCCAGAAAGCGGACGTTATTGGTGCATTGATGAAGCTGAATTGAGAGACTTTGCCAGCGGTAAAATGACCTCAACTAACCCATCATCGTCCTATTCAAACGCGCTCAAAGGGCTGCTCGGGATCGGCTATATGGTCCAAAATGAGGGCAAAATCTGGATTGCGGCTAAAGAGGGAAAGGTCTCATGAGCTATAAAAATGCGGTTTGTTTATTATCAATGGGTTATGTGGTCAGTTTTATAATTTTTATAGTGTTTTATAGCAGTTTTATATATTTGGCGCTCAACTATAAAAATATAAAAACCCCTATAAGGGGTTTTATATCTATAGCACGGGGAAATTTATAATGGCTAAGAGACCCAGCAAAGCGATGGCAAACCGAGGAACCTTCGACGCCACGCATACAAACTATGCCAAGCCAATCCATCACAAGGTCGAGGCAGCGGTCAGGCCATACGTCGCCAAGTCAAGGAAGGCCACGATGGTTTGGGGCGATACGTTGGTTGACTGCGTGCCGCCAGCCTATGCGCTCCGCTATCGGGAGTTGCAGGGTGATCTGGATGCCGCAATGCTGGCCGACGATTATAAGCTGTCCGCAGAACTGGCGACCAATCTGATCAAGGCGCTTGACGTTATGAACGCCAAGGCAAGAGCCGACGGCCATAAGCCGCCACAAGTTGACGGCCATATCTGTGAATGGGGTGGCAAGATTTACTGCATACTCGCCAGCGGCGATATCAGCGCCATACGGAGGTCAAGGCCAAATTGGGTCGTCTATGACATGAGCGAGGTTTGTGCTATCATAAGCGCACGCACAAGCGAGATGGTGGCCGCTGTGGTGAATGAGTTCCCAACAGCTAAGATCACAGAGGTCAGGCTGTATGACGATGAAATACCATTTGGCAACGATTGAGGATAAATTAAGGATGATTGACGGCAGTGGGTCTTTAGTCCTATCTTGGCACAACAGGAGGCGCAGATAAGAATGGCAGTGGCATTCAGATTTACATTCAATGGCGACAAGGTGAACGCAAAGCTGGCAACTATGGTGACGCGCCAAGTTCCCTTTGCCGCAGCCAAATCCCTCACGCTAACGTCAAAGACATTGGTGGAGCAAAACAAACGGGACGCGCCAAAGCTATTCAGCAACCCCACAGCTTGGACGCGCAATGCTTTTTTCTTTATCCCGGCAAGGAAGAACAACCCGCGCACAATCATCAAGCGCAAGGATCGCGCGTCTGGCACAGCATCAAACGCCGTGCCATCCAGACAGCACTATCTTGAAGTGCAGGAAAAAGGTGGCGCGAGACAACCCAAGGCATTCGAGGGAGCGATACGCATACGCGGCAAAGGCGCTGGCAAGTTTCGCTATGCCACGCCAACACGGGACGCGAGGCTCAATGCGTCTGGCAACATGACGCGCAACAGCATAAACAAGATCATCGGTGGGCTGGGCAACAAGGGCGGCAAGTTCTTTGTGCCTAAGCCAAGTCATCCGCTCGCGATCAAGGGCGGCGATGGTGTCTTTGAACGCATGGCAAAAAACAAAGTGCGCAAGAGGCTGCACCTATTCAACACGATGCCATCATATCGTCCGCGCTTCCGCTTCTATGCTCGCATGGAAAAGTATGGCAAACAGGCTTTCCCTCGCATCTTCCGCCGGGAGTTGCGCAATGCAATCAGATCGTCAGGTTTCAGAGGATGATATACTATATATTGTGTTTGAGGGGTCGTTTGCCACAATATCTAGGTTCTTCTGGCCGTATCCCCATCGTGGGTAATTCGGACCACGTTTTATTTCTAGCGACAGAATGAAAAGCAACACTTTCATTTATAAAGGTAAACTAAATGAAACAGCAAATCGAGTACGTTGAGACCGCGAAGTTGGTTCCTTATGCACGCAATTCTCGCACTCATTCGGACGAGCAGGTGGCGCAAATAAGCGCGTCAATAAAGGAATTTGGCTTCACGAACCCTGTTTTGATTGACCAGGAGGGCGTAATTATTGCGGGTCACGGCAGAACGATGGCCGCGCAAAGATTAGAAATGAAAGAGGTTCCTTGTCTGAGATTAGGACATTTAACGGATGCCCAAAAGAAGGCTTATGTCATCGCGGACAACAAATTGGCGCTCAACGCTGGTTGGGATGATGATATGCTGGCGATTGAATTGAAGGAGCTAAACGAGGCAGACTTTGATCTATCTTTGACCGGGTTTGCGGATGATGAATTGGCGGCTTTGTTGGCGGAGGCGGTTGAGGAAGGATTGACCGACGAGGATGCAGTGCCGGATGCGCCAGAGGTTCCAATTACGGTTGAGGGCGATGTTTGGGTGCTTGGCAATCATCGGCTGATGTGCGGCGATAGCACCAGCATCGATGCGGTTGATAAGTTGATGGATGGGAGCAAGGCGCAAATGGTTCACACTGATCCACCATATGGAGTTAATTATCAATCAAACATGAGAACCAAATCAGAGAAGTTCGATGTATTAAAAAATGATGATACCTTTTTGGATATTTCGCCAATTATTGAAGCTTTTTCCAAAGGATGGATATTTGTTTGGACTAGCTGGAAGGTTTTGCCCGAATGGATCAATCAGTTTGAATCTTTTGGCTATCCGACAAATCAAGTTATATGGTTTAAGGGCGGTGGAGGAATTGGAGACCTAAAGAAAACATTTAGCAGTGATTATGAGACTGCCTTAGTTTGGCATCGCGGATATGAATTGACAGGAAAGCGTATTGGTTCGGTGTGGAAAGTCGGCAAAGATAACGCTAATGAATACCTCCACCCGACACAAAAACCTGTTAGCCTCGCAGAAGAAGCAATCGATAAAACTACCAGACGAGGATGGGATGTTTTAGATTTATTTGGCGGATCAGGCTCAACACTAATCGCCTGTGAAAAGCTTGGGCGTAATGGTTACATCATGGAGCTAGACCCGAAATATTGCGACGTGATAGTAAAGCGCTGGCAAGAGTTCACAGGTAAAGACGCAACCCATGAGGCAAGCGGTCAAAAATATGCTGAAATGGAGGCGGAGCAATGCAAAGCCGCATAATGAGCGCCGTTGAGTCGATTAGTAATGTTTTGATCGGCTATCTAGTCAGCGTTGCAGCCAATATCATTCTTCTGCCCATGTTTGGCTATAACGTCACCATCGCAGACAGTTTCGCCATCGGCTTGGCATTTACTGCAATCAGCTTGGCGCGATCTTATATATTGCGCAGGGTCTTTAATAGGTTTTGACATGGCAGCACCATCAACCTTTCCACTCGACACAATATGCAAGTTGCTTGATCTAACGCCGCAGCGGATCAACCAGCTTGTCAATATGGGCGTGATCCCTCGCAAAGAGCGCGGCAGATATGAGCTTGTCCCGGTGGTTCGCTCATATGTCAAATATTTGCGTGAGCGTGCGATCAAAGGCGACGTGCAAGCTGGCGGTGATGATTACGCATCGCATCGCGCTAGATTGACCAAGGCAAAGGCCGATATGGCTGAAATGGAGCGCGAACAGATGGCCGCAAGATTACTGCCGTCAAGTGATGTGCAAAAGGCTTGGTGCGATGTGGTGGCAAATATGCGGACCAAAATGCTGGCGATCCCGACCAATGCGGCAGCCGATACGCAAGCGGCATCAAGTCTTGCGGGTGCAAAACAAGTATTAAAGGAAAAAGTGCATGACGCGCTCTCAGAGCTTGCAGAAATGCGAGTCGAAGTCATTACGCCTATCAGGGCCACAGATGATGAAGACGGTGGCGATACAAGCGCTGAAAACGGCGGCTCCACCGCCTGATCTAACGATCTCGCAATGGGCTGACGAATATAGGCGCTTATCACCAGAAGCATCAGCGGAGGCTGGAAAATGGTCAACGAGCCGTGCGGAATATCAGCGAGGCATGATGGATGCTGTCAGCGATCCCTTGATTGAGCAAGTTGTGCTGATGACAAGCGCACAGATTGGTAAGACGGAGATCATCAACAATATATGCGGCTATCATGTCCATCAGGATGCAGCGCCGATGCTTGTTGTGCAGCCCACCTTGGAGATGGCTAAGTCTTGGTCGCAAGAGCGATTTGCACCTATGATCCGCGACAGTGAAGCCTTGACGAGTATCATTGGTGATCCAAGGTCGCGCGATAGCGGCAACACAATGCTGCACAAGATATTCCGTGGCGGTCATATTAGCATTGCGGGTGCTAACAGTCCGTCGGGGTTGGCATCTAGGCCGATCCGAGTTGTGTTGTGCGATGAAGTTGACCGATACCCATTATCTGCCGGGACAGAGGGCGATCCTGTTGAGTTGGCTAAAAAGCGATCAACCACCTTCTGGAACCGCAAGATCATTATGGTCAGCACGCCAACTGAGAAGGGTGCGTCTAGGATTGAGAAAGCCTTTGCCGAGAGTGACCAAAGATATTTTCATGTCCCTTGCCCAGATTGCAATGAGGAGCAAATATTGCGCTGGGAGAACGTACAGTGGGAGAACGGCGATCCAAGCACTGCCTTTTATTGCTGCCCTCACTGCGGCGGCGTTTGGGATGATGCGAAGCGATATAGCGCGGTCAAGCGCGGCAAGTGGATTGCGACAGAGCCAACGCGCATCGTTGCTGGCTTTCACCTTTCTGCGTTATATTCTCCGTGGACATCGCTATCGCAGGGAGTGAGTGACTTTATAAACGCCAAAGGCGATCCAATGCGGCTCAAGGCTTGGGTCAACCTATACCTTGGCGAGACTTGGGAAGAGCAAGGCGAGCGCATAGACGAATATGATCTATATGAGCGGCGTGAGGTTTGGGACGGCGAATTGCCAGACGGCGCAGTGGTTTTGACTGCGGGTGTGGACGTTCAGGATGATCGCTTGGCGTATGAGATCATGGCGACAGGCAGCGGCCATGAAACTTGGTCGATCCAATACGACGAGATTTACGGCGATCCGTCTAGTGCGGAGTTATGGCAGCGGCTTGATGAAGTATTGAGGCAGACGTTTGACCATCCAACGCGCGGCGAAATGATTATCCGATCATCCTGCGTTGATAGCGGTGGCCACTACACGCAACAGGTTTATAACTATGCTCGCAAGCGTGCTGGCAATCGTATCTTTGCGATCAAGGGTATTGGCGGCGAGGGCAAGCCTATCGCCGGGAAGCCCACCAAGAACAACATTGGCAAGATCAATCTTTTCCCTGTTGGGACAGATACGGCTAAAGAGTTGATATTTGCTCGGTTAAAGATACCAGAGGTTGGACCGGGATATTGCCACTTTCCATTTAGCCACAGCGAGGAATATTTCCGAATGCTTACGTCTGAAAAGAAGGTGACAAAGTATTTCAAGGGTCGTCCAAAGCGAGAGTGGGTTAAGGTTCGACAGCGCAACGAGGCGCTTGATTGCCGCGTCTATGCGATGGCTGCGTTGGAATTAATGGGTCTTAATATTGAACACCTTGCAAAACAGGGTAGAAATGGGGTAAAATCATCACAAGTTGTACCTAAAAGGCGTGCGTTCAAGCCGCGTCCTAACAATTTTGTGACAGGATATTAACAGAATGGCCAATCTGTTTGACGCTGACAATGCACCAACGAGAATTCCGGCATCTATAGTTTTGGGCGATTTTGTCCAATTTAAGCTGACCGAATATTCTACAGATTACGACAATTCGCTTCACACGATGGCTCTGATATTGCGATCTGGTACTGGTGGCAATGTTGAGATCACGATTAACGCGACCAACACTGGCTCGGACTATTTGTTTAGCGCAGCAAGTTCTGTGACTGCAAATTATACGGATGGTCATTATCATTATCAGCTTGAGGTGGTGCAAACGTCATCCAGCAATCGGCTGGTTGTTGACACTGGTGAGATTGACATCATGCCAGATTTGGATGTCAACAATGTTGATCCGCGTGAGCATTCTGAGAAGATGCTGCAAAAGATTGAGGCAGTCTTAGAGAATAGGGCTGACGGCGACTTGTCCAGCTATAGTATAGCTGGCCGATCACTTACTAAGATGTCGCCAGATGAATTGCTGACTTGGCGTGATTACTATCGGCGCGAGGTAAAGGCTCATAAACGGAAACTTGATGTCAAGCATGGCCGCAAAACATCATCCACAATCTTAATGAGGTTCTAGTATGGGCTTGCTTGATTATTTGCCATTTCTAAACGGCCAAGCCGATGAACCTAAGCAAAAGCGTCATCGCAGGTTGCGTCAATATGCTGGTGCAAATCAAGGGAGGTTGTTCAGTGACTTTATCAGTTCTAGCTTTTCGGCTGACAGTGAGCTACGCACAAACCTGCCTATTCTGCGCAACCGATCACGCGATTTGGCGCGCAATAACGAGTATGCAAAGCGCTTTCTAAATCTAATGCGGACAAATGTGGTGGGCGAAAAGGGCTTCACTGTTCAAGTTCGCGCTCGCAATGATGACCGATCACTTGATGCGGCTGGCAATACGATCCTTGAGAACGCATTTCGCGCTTGGGGTCGGCTGGGCAACTGCGATGTCACTGGCCGGATGTCTTGGCTTGATGCGCAGCGCTATGTTGCTGAGACTTTAGCACGCGATGGCGAGGTATTTGTTAAGTTTGTTCAAAATCGCCGTTTCCGTGATGGATTTTCGTTGCAGTTCATTGAGAGTGACTTGGTTGACGAGTCAAAGAACGGCAAGGCAGAGAATGGCAATCAAATTCGTATGGGCGTTGAGGTGGACAACTTCCAGCGGCCAGTTGCTTATTATGTGCTGACGGCTCACCCGAATGATACGTTGAATTTTGCCACAAGTGCAGAGCGCAAGCATACGCGCGTCCCTTCGACAGAAATGTTGCATCTGTTTATCCCTCAACGCACGCATCAAACGCGCGGCGAGCCGTTTATGTCGCCAGCCATTGCATCGTTGAAGATGCTGCACGGCTATCGTGAGGCCGAGTTGATTGCTGCGCGTGCAGCGGCGGCTAAGTTTGGTATCATTACAACGCCAGATGGCGACGAGTTTGTTGGCGACGATCAGACTGAGGATGAAGTGCCTGTTATCGATATGGCTCCGGCTTCTGTCTATCAATTGCCGTCTGGCCATGACTTTAAGATGATTGATCCGGCGCATCCTACGTCGGCATTTGCTGACTTTGAGCAAGCGGTCTTGCGCGGCATCGCGTCTGGCTTAAATGTTAGTTACACAAGCCTCTCAAATGACTTAAAGGGCGTTTCATACTCGTCCATCCGTCAAGGCACGATTGAAGAGCGCGATCACTATAAAACGCTGCAATCCTTTATCATCCAGCACTTTTGCGAGCCTGTTTTCCGTGCTTGGCTTGATAGTTCGCTGACGTTTGGTGATATTCCGATCCCGGTCAGCAAATTCGACAAATTTAGCGACAATATTCACTTCCGTGGCCGTGGATTCGCTTGGGTTGATCCGCAGCGTGAGATTAATGCGAGCGTCACAGCGCTGACCAATGGCATAATCAGCATGAATGACGTCGCCGCGAACTATGGGCGGGACGTTGAGGAAGTATTCAGCCAGATACAGGCCGACAAAGAGATGGCCGAGCGCTATGGGTTGAAAATGGCGTTTGAGCCGTTTGGTAACAAAGCACCAGTGCAAGCTGAGATCGAGGAACCAGATGGCGAGCTATAAAACCACAGAAGGCATGAAGACAGAAGCGCAGAGGGGTTTGGATTGGCGCAGTGATCATGGACGCGGCGGCACAGAGGTCGGCATCGCCAGAGCGCGTGATATTGTGAATGATCGCAACCTGTCTGAAGACACAGTCAAGCGGATGTTTAGCTTTTTCAGCCGTCATGAGGTTGATAAGAAAGCGGAAGGGTTTGACCAAGGCGAGGACGGCTATCCATCAAATGGACGCATCGCATGGGCGCTCTGGGGCGGTGACGCTGGTTTTTCTTGGTCGCGCAATATTGTTGAGCGTTTGAAGTCAGAAGAGCGCCGGGCGGTCACTGATGCAGTGAGCGAGGGTTTGAAGAATAAAGTTGAGGAACACAACGAAAAGGTTGGCGATGTTGCGTCTAAGCGCACCAATCTGCGCACCTTGACGGCAGTGTTCGAGCGGGGGGTTGGCGCATACAAAAACAACCCTCAAAGCGTGAGGCCAAATGTGCAGTCGCCAGAGCAATGGGCATATGCGCGAGTGAATAGCTTTCTTTATGTATTAAGAAATGGTAAGTTTAGGTCAGGCAAGCATGATACTGACCTTCTGCCGTCTGGTCATCCTATGTCGTCAAAGCGAGGTGAAGACATGAAAAAACGTCATGTGATTAATATTGAAGAGACCGAGGAAGCGTATGTTGTGACGTTTGCGAAGCCGCACGCTGAACAGCCAGCGGAGGCGGTTGAAGAAATGCCGATAGCAGAAATGCCGACTGAGGAAGAGCGCTTTAGCCGCGAGGAAATGTCTAAGCGTGCCGTCCATATGGGCGAGAGCGCTGCGATTGACCAGGAGGCTCGCCGTGTCAAAGTTGGCGTCTCCACGGAAGAGCCTGTTGAGCGCTCATTTGGCCTGGAGGTCATTGATCACGAGCGTGGCAGTATGAATTTAGATTTCCTAAATAGTGGTCGCGCACCGCTTTTGTTGGACCATGATATGGAAAAGCAAATAGGCGTGATCGAAGGGGTTGAACTTGATGAAGGTGCGCGTCGTCTGCGTGCAATGGTGCGATTTGGCAAGGGTCCACTAGCTTCTGAAGTGTTCAATGATGTTGCTGATGGCATCAGACAAAACATCAGCGTTGGCTATCGTATTGATGGCCGTATTCGTCGTGATGATGATCCAGAGGATTATTATCGTGTAAAAACGACACCGATGGAAATTAGCATTGTTTCAGTTCCGGCAGATCAGTCAAATCTGGTTGGCGTTGGGCGATCAGTTCCAGCAAAACCTCAAACTCAACCATCTTTGGAGGATGTTAAAATGACTGATGAAGTCACAAACAACATCGATCTTGATGCGGTAAAAGCTGAAGCAGTTCGCTCCGCACGCAAGAACGATGCAGAAATCTTGGCAATCGCTGCCAAGCACAACAAGCGTGATCTGGCGAATGAAGCCATTGCAAAAGGTATGTCCGTGGACTCGTTCCGTGGCACATTGCTGGATGCAATTGGCAACACTCCGCTGGACGTTGCACCAGCAACCGTTGACGTTCCTGTAAAAGAAAAGCGTAACTATTCATTGGGCCGCATGGTTCAAGCGCAGATCACAGGTGACTGGCGTGAAGCTGGCTTCGAGCGTGAAATGAACGACGAAATCACTAAGCGCGTCGGTCGCAGTGCAGAGGGCATCTATGTGCCAGACTTTGCATGGGGTCAACGTGGTCCGTTGTCCACAGCGGCAACTGGCGGCTCTGGTTCAGAGGTTGTCTTTGATGACTTTGTGCCAACAGCGCATCGCGGTGATATGTTCATTGAAGCACTTCGCGCACGCCAAGTTCTAGGCGGTCTGGGTGCAACGTATATGTCTGGTCTTACTGGCCGCATTAAGATGCCAAAGATGGCGACAGGTGCTAACGCAGCATTCGTCGAGGAATTGGCAGACGTTGCGGACGGTGCTGGCACAGACGGCGGCGTAACATTGCAGCCGCGCACAATGGGTGCGTTTGTTGACTTGTCCCGCTTGCTTATGATGGAATCCGTTCCAGCTATTGAGCAAATCATTCAGAACGACTTGCTCGCATCTGCGGCGGATCGCACTGAATTTTATGCGATCCAAGGCTCAGGTTCCGGTGGTCAGCCAACAGGCTTGCTAAATGCAGCGGATGTCAACAATCTTGACATTTCAGCCGGTACAGATGTTGATTCTTTGACATGGTCAGACATCATCACACTGGTCAAACTGGTTGAAGAGGACAACGGCATCGTCAATGGCAATGCGGCTGGCTTCCTGTCTCACCCAGCGGTCAAGGCAAAGCTGGCTTCCACAGCCAAAGTTGCATCGACTGATAGCGTTATGATCATGAATGATCCGTGGAATAACCTTTACGGTTATAACGCAGCATTCTCGTCCAACGTGCCAACAAACCTCGATCCCGGCGATGGTGGAAACGATGCGTCTGCATTGATCTTTGGTGACTTCTCACAATTGATCATCGCACAGTTTGGCGCACCTTCCATCATGGTTGATCCATACACTGGATCGCGTGCTGGTACAGTTCGCATGGTTCTCCATGCTGAATTGGACGTAGGTGTTCGCAACGGTGTCAGCTTCGCTAAAACAGATGAAGTTTCAGTTGCCTAATAACTGACGAGAGAGAGGGCAGAAATGCCCTCTCTTGCAAACAAAGGGGCGGAATATGAAAGTCAAGATTTTGCAGAAGTGTTTCACTGGTGTCGGTGGCAACCTTTATAAAGGTGAAGAGCATGACATTCCTGATCGCACAGCACAAAAGCTGATTGCGCGTGGATATGCTGAAGCTGCGAGCGCACCTAAGCCAAAGGCATCCAAGCCTAAAGCACCCAAAAAGACAACACGCAGCGTTGGACTGAGCAAGTCAGATGTTGAGTTAAACACGCCAGAGGATGACAGCTAATGGCGATCTCTTTTGCCGATGATCTATCATTGCTTTTCGACGTTGAGGATTTCGCCACGGCGGCGACCTATGATGGCGGCACGATCAACGGCATATTTGACAATGAGACAGTCCCAATGGACGCTGGTGGAACGGCACAGGTGCATCAACAGCAACCTCGTTTCACCTGCCGAACCATTGATGTGCCTAGTGTCTCATCTGGTGAGACAATCGTTATCAGCGGGGTGACTTATAATATCGTCGCTTGGATACATGACGGAACCGGGGTCACGGTCCTACAGTTGGAAAAACCATAGATGGCACACGTTAGGCAGCAAATCCGTGACGCAGTAGCGACAACACTATCATCGGCTGTGACGTTGGTTAGCAGTCGAGTATATACAACGCGCGTGCATCCGCTCAATGAGGCTTTATTGCCAGCGATAAGCGTCTACACAGGCAGCGAGTCGAGTGAGCGTTACACGGCTGGGATCACAGACATGAACCGCGAGTTATCGCTTGAGCTTGACATCTATGTGCGCGAGAGCGCCACGTTTGATGATGATGCTGATGCGATAGCGGTACAGGTTGAGGAAGCGATGGCTGGCAACTTCACCATTGGTGGACTAGCAAAATCATCGGTGCTAACCTCAACCGAAATCCAATTTGACGGAGAAGCCGATCAAATATTAGGTGTGCCAAG
>Ga0206129_10006207_pt1 | contig 12245 bp, 8 predicted proteins | sample Helgoland_Spring_8_FD_148616 | JGI IMG/M metagenome (GOLD analysis project Ga0206129, IMG submission 148616) | Pelagic subsurface seawater microbial communities from Kabeltonne, Helgoland, North Sea - Helgoland_Spring_Bloom_20160502_2 | ecosystem: Environmental > Aquatic > Marine > Epipelagic ...
ACCAGTATTGAGTGTCACGACATCGTTTGTAAGATTGCTGATATTGTAGTTGTAGGTGGTGTACGTAGGTCTGCACTGATAAGCCTCTCTAACCTCTCAGATCAACGTATGGCTAAGGCTAAGTCAGGACAGTGGTGGTTAGACGAAGGGCACAGAGCGTTAGCTAACAACAGCGTAGCGTACACTGAGAAGCCTGACTTCCAAGCATTCCTGTCAGAGATGCAGACGATGTACGAGAGTAGAGCTGGTGAGCGTGGTATCTTTAGTCGTGTAGCAGCACAGAAGATTGCAGGACGCAATGGCCGCAGAGATAATACCTACGAGTTCGGGACTAACCCATGCTCTGAGATCATCCTACGGAGTAATCAGTTCTGTAACCTGTCAGAGATTGTTGTACGCGCAGATGACACGCTAGAGACACTGAAGGCTAAGTCAGAAGTAGCGGCTATCATTGGTACACTACAGGCTACGTTGACGGACTTTAGATACCTACGTAACTGTTGGAAGAAGAACACAGAGGAAGAGGCTTTGCTAGGCGTTAGTATGACAGGTATTATGGATCACTACCTGTTGAGCAAAGGTAACTCACCGGACTTAGTTAAATGGTTGGAGGAAGTAAGAGATGTCGCTGTCGAAACTAACAAGGTATGGGCTGAGAAACTTGGAATTGCTCAGTCTGCGGCTGTTACGGCTGTTAAGCCTTCTGGTACTGTATCCCAGCTTGTTGATAGTGCTTCTGGTATCCATCCTCGCTTCTCTAAGCATTACATTAGACGTGTACGTTCAGACAAGAAAGACCCGCTTGCAGTCTTTATGGAAGCATCAGGATTCCCAGTAGAGCAAGACGTGTCATCACCTAGCTCGTCAGTGTTTAGCTTCCCTGTCAAAGCACCAGACACTAGCGTGACAGTAGAGCAGGTAGGAGCAATGGAACAGCTTCAGTTATGGAAGGCTTATCAGAACCACTGGTGTGAGCATAAACCAAGTATCACAGTTTATTATACAGATGATGAATTCCTGCAAGTAGCACAGTGGATATGGGAGAACTTTGACATCTGCTCTGGTATTAGTCTGTTGCCGTTTAGTGATCATATATATCAACAAGCTCCGTATGAGGACATCACTGCTGAGAAGTATGACGAGTTACTAGCAGCGATGCCACAGGGTGTAAGTTGGTCTGACCTAGAGAACCATGAGCAAGAGGATAACACTACAGGTTCTCAGGAGTTAGCGTGTACAGGAGGGGCATGTGAGATAGTTTAAACTAGAGATAAAACTAAGGGGCCTTAAGTGGCCCCTTTTTTATTCCTCATTATTACTCATCATCATACCCGTACCTACTCCAGCGCCTACACCTACTCCTGTAGCGCCTGCAAGTTTAGCTGTAGATTGTCTTGCTGCACTTATGTCTTCTGCTGTAGGTTGTATCTGGCTTTCTTTAAAGGCTCTTTTTGTATAGTTCTCAGGAGTCTCGCTATTCTTCTTAGGTATGCCTGTTGTGGCCTCTACCTCAGCAATAGAAGCCTTGACATTAGCTTCTGTCTTCCTTGTAGTTATCTGTTTGTTGTTATACTTACTTCCGGTTTTATAGGAGGATTCTATAAGAGGGAAAGCAGTAATTAAATGTGTACCACCAACAGGTGTCTGACCAAAAATATCATGACCATCACTCAGCATAGTGTACATATTCTGTGTTGAAGGGTCTACAGCAATAAAGGCATTCATACCACCAAGCTCTTGTTGTCTGGATACAAAAGACTGCTGAGTAAACAAATGTCCTTGTGGCTCTACCAAATCAGACAGGTTACGAGAACTAACAACATTGCCAGATTCATCACTTACACGAGCAAATTTAATCTTGCCTGTATCTAAAAGACTGTCAAACTCACTTAACAGTTTTTGTTGTGACGCTCCTAAAGTTTTACCCGCTGCTTGTTTTGCACGAGCTATTAACAAAGACTCAACTATTTTACCGTCCTGCCCTTTGATTCCTTTAGCTTTCAGAGCTGTGATGGCTGTCTTATCTAATGTTGAGCTTATCTGCATAAACTCTACCATGTCTTTTGGGGACAGTTGCATAGCCTTTTCTAAACCTTGTGACTTTCTTATGTTATTAACTGTGTTTAGATAGGTGTCTGTAACTTGACCACGCAAAGCTCTAATGATTGGAGGGCCAGTCTTTGCAGCAGCTACTGATTCAACGTAACCTAAGTTACCCGCAGCAGCAGGGTCTTTGATCTGATACTCGTAGGTTTCTTTTGGTCTTGTAACGTGTGGGCCGTCTGTTAAATGAGTTGTTGCTCTCTTTGACACAGCAGAAGGAATCTCCCCTACAACTCTAAAGCCACCACCAATGCCTTGCTCTATTTTAGATACGTCAGCTCTAGGTATTCGGCTGTCTAAGTAATTTAAAGCAATAGGGCTTTTCTCTAGCAGAGTATTCTGTGTGTCAGGGAGCTGTCTTTGTATAGACAACGCTGTATATTCTGCATGTTTACCATTCTCAGAAAGTATGTCGTTTATTTTAGTATCTGACACACCTTTTACACGCTTGTTAGCTCTTTGAGCAGCGGAGGTACTTTCTGTTATTGCAGACGGTACCGCCTTAGTAAACTCTTTACCAAAAGAAGTAAAAGGGGCTATTGGGTTCCCAGAATAAAAGTCCTTTAAATGTGTAGGCATGTTCTCAGCGGCTCTGTTAAGAACATTCCCACCGCTTTTAATGGCTCCTTTAAGAACACGAGGGCCGTATCCCAATACTGGAACAGCGCCTGCTACTCCCAACAGGCCCATGCCTAGATTTCCTTGACTTAAATCATCTACGCCTTCATACAGAGATTTAGCCTCTCCAACAACAGGCGTAAAATCAGCCGCAGTGCTTACTCCTCCTATAGCAGCTTCTCGTTGCTTTTCAGGTGAGAGACTAGCAGTGTATTGACTAGCTGAAGTAGGCTGTGTTGCCATCCTTTTGGTCATCCGTTGCCAAAAGCTACCGCCATCTGGATCTAAAGCATCACTCATTGTACAGTCTCCTCTTCTGCTTCTTCGTCTGCACCTTCGGGAGCAGTAGGTAACTTCATAAGCTCAACAAAGACAACACGGTCAGCCTGTAGAGCCTTACGCATCTCGTTGCCTAGACTTTTCTTAGCCAGTACGTTGTCTATTTCACGTAACCCTTGAGACAGCGTTCTACGTATAGAGGGACTAATGCTACCTCGATAAGCAGCATAGCCTAAAGTACCAGTAGCTGCTAAACCTGTCAAAGCAGGAAGCATGTTTAAAAACGTAGCCCCTCCTAACACAGAAGCTGCAACAGAAATAGTACCTACTTTACCTAATGCAGTTTTAGAAATCGTTGTGTCTGTGCTTTTTAAGAAGTTTTGAAGTGTTCTTCCTAGTTTAGTGTCTGTTTCAACGGCTGCTTTAGGCAACACACGATCTTTAGAACGTAAAAGCAAGTGTTGTCTACGTAGTTTATCTAAAACAGCAGTCTCCGGCACGGCGTCAGCAACAGAATCGTTAAGGAAATCCCTCACAGAGCGTTGAGCTACCGTATAAGCGTTCTCATTGCCATCGTAAGAGGACTTACCTTGTTTCTTAGCCCATTCATCTAACTGTCTGCGAACGTCCATTACGCTGGCAGGAGAGCCGTCTGTGTCTTTAAGTAAATTAATGGCTCTGTTGTATATCTTTGTAGCTACAGCCGCAGCGTCTCCAACAAGAACAGGATTCTCTTCTAAATCACGAGCTACGCGAGCTTCCATATCGCTCACAAGTTTTTTCTTGTTGAACTTAAACTTAGATTTACCTAACAGCTTAACTAAATTGTTATGAGTTGTATTGACTTCTCTTTCTAATACTTCGCGTATTTTAACAAAAGAAGACTTAGGGTTGACATCATCAATTCGAGATAAAATGTTTACCATTTCAACTTCATCGTCTGTCGGCTCATAAACATTACGCCCCTTTTCGTCTTGTCGTAGGCGTTCTGCGCGTTTTAAATCGTTAGCTGGTGTTTCTATAGGAGTGATGACAGTGTTAAGGAAATCCCTGCGCTGTCCTGTTTCTAATTCAATAGCTCGACCATATTGTTCGTCAGCAAGAGTTCTAAGTGTAGACTTTTCTGTAGAGATAGGCTTACGAGTTAACGGAGGAGCAAACATCTCAGCGACATTAAATACGCTTTCCATAGCCCTGCCAGCACGAGGGTTATCGTTCTTCCAAGACATGTAAGCATCAAAGCCATATTCGGCTGCTTTAATGCCTGACTGCATGTAAGGGTTCTCAGCTATTGCAGTACCTACAGTAGACAAGTTATCAACTACTGTCTTTTCTACACTGTCAGGAACAAACTCACTGGCCGTCATAGCTCCTAATTTAGCACCTAGTCCAACTAGTTCTAAACCTGTACCAGCTAGGCCACGCTTAGACAAACCCATAGCCAACGCTGCTTCAGGGTTAGCAGGGTCATCAAACTCTTGACTCAACTCTTTTGCAAACACAGGAACGTCAGCAATTGTTGCACCCATAGCTTCCGTTGTCTGACGATAGTTTTCAGGAGATGTAAAGGCTGCTGGGTCATACCCTTCTACAGGAACTACAGGCTCTAGAGCTTCCAACATACCAGTAAGCTCGTTAACAGCCATCATATCCTGTGCCGAATCAGCAGCACGTAGAGCAGTAATTAGCTCTTCTTTTGTATAAGCCATCTGGTGTTCCTATGGTTGTAGGTATTTAGCTGCGTTTGGAGGTGTAGCATAATCAGCACGATCAGGCAGATTTACGTAAAAACCTTCTGCTATTTCTGCACTCATTCCCTCACCTGTAATTCTTTGTAGACGGCTTAAAGTTTTATTGTTTTTTGAAATTAAGTCCCTAGCTAAAGTTTCTTCCATATACAGAATACGACTTATAGCTTCGTTACTTAAAGCAATATCGCCAGCCGCGATACCTTTAGCAATATCAACATCTCGATCAGAAATACCACTACCAGCACCAAAAGCAGGCAGTAACTTCATTAACTGTCTTGCACGTATTGCTATAAATTCTTCAGTAGCTGCAATATCATCCATGCTTTGAGGTACTATACCTAATTCTTTAGCTAGACGAGCTGTGTTTAATCTAAATTCTGCACCAAATCCTGTTTTAACGCCTTCGTCCATTAATACTTTAGAGCGAGCATTTAAAGTTAAAACATCCGATGCTGTATTTGCTGCTTCGTTAAGTTCTAAGAATTTAGTAGTAGCTCCGTCAGTAAGCGCAGCCGCTAATGTGTTAGCTTCCGTTAACTGTTTAGTAAGTTGAGGCGCTTGCATCAAACCTAAGTCACTAGGGTTGACCCACTTCTTTGTAGTAGAGTCAAAAACTTTACCGCCTTCGTTGATGCGGAAAGGCTTGATAATCTCTTTTCCTTCGACTACTTGCTTAAAAGTTTTTAACTCAGCTTTTTCACCATTTATTCGAGCCATGAACAACGTATCAGAAAGGTTGTCAAAGTCTCCTTTTAAAATAGCCTTTACTACTTCCTCACCAGCGTTCCTAGCTTTAGCTACTTCTGCACGACCTTTACGCCCCTGCCTACTTACAATGTTACGTTCTTCAGCTTCTAAAACTTGCTTAGTGGCTACTTCTAAATCCATTCCGCTTTTAAGACCATCTAAAGTTTCCTCCAAACCCAATCTTCTGGCTTGTCCGATTAAACCTTCACGTTTATCACTTTCTATTCTACGTGCCTCAAGCTGCGCTGCAATCTTACCTGCACCAGCAGTATCACCAGTCATCTGCATGATTTCAGCTAGTTTACCTAAGTCTTCTGTCTTGTTTAAATCTAAATCACCCATGAGCTTCTGCAACTGAGCTGCTTGTGCGCCCTGTGGTGGTTGTCCTTGTATGCTTCTCATGCCACCCTGCATCATATTGGCAGCGTTAGCGCCTAAAGCTAACTGCTGTTGCTGTACGCTTAAACTAGGGTTGATCTGTTGGCCTGCGCCACCTGTTAACATACCTTGTAAATCTATAGCCATTGTCTTATCTCCTAGTTAAACAAATCATACAGTGCTTGTTCTTTTTCTGCGTCTGATAACTTATCTATTTCAGACGGATTAAGAGTAAAGTTAGGTTTATCTTCACCAAAACCAAGAAGCTCCTTACCCCAATCAAGTACACCACCTAACATACCACCGCCTGCTTCAATAGGAGTTCCACCTAATCTACCAATCATGGCATTCATTAGCTGCTCTTGAGCTGTCAGAGGTTTACCCACTGCTCCAGTCATAAGGCCCTGTAGCTGCTGCTGTTGTAGCAGGTTAGCCATATTAGCACCTTGCATATAGGACTCAAGACCTCGACCACCAGCCTGTGATTGTAACTCTGCACCGCCAAGCTGACCTTTAGCTGCCAGTTGCGAGGGTACACCTGATGCACCAAACAAGTCAATAGCTTGACGCTGTGGGTCATAACCAGCTTGCTGCAACATGCCGCCTAAGTTAGCTGCCTGTAGCTGCTCTGCTTGTGATTGTGTCCTAGCAGCAAGATTAGCGTTAAGCATAGACTCTTGACGAGCCTTCTCGTAAGCCATCTGCTCTGGAGTACCACCGTACATAGCTGTCTGAACACCCCCACGACCACTAGAGAACAAGTTCTCCTGCATCTGTAGACGCTGACGTTCCTCTTCAGGCTGCTGTGTGGCTCTTATCTGCTCATAGAGGGCTGATTGTGCTGCTGCGGGGTCTGCACCTACTTGACCAAACAAGCCTCGTGACTGACCTAATAGCTGCTGCTGCATAGCCTGTTGTTCTGGAGATAGGTTAAGATTAACACCACCTTCAGGAGTAGTCTGTACATTGGCTAGATTAGATGTTACACCAAAAGGACGGAACTGAGACTGGTCATAGGCTCGTTTGCCCATAGCCTCACCCAAGCCTAGACCTGCTTGACCTGTGGCCATAGCGCCTTCAATGCCCTGTTGTCCAGCGTAGTAGCCACCAGCGGCCTGTAATGCCCCGCTAAGGTCATTGCCTAACAGACCACCTAACAACGCACCACCATAAGCCATAGTGTCGCTAGGGCCGCTTGTAGAGGCTGCTGGGCCTGTTAGGACATCTGTTGTGTATGGGTTTGCCATATTGTTTACTCCGTTATTCGTGGTATCACCCAACCAGTCTTGGTAGTCGAGGGCTGGGTTCTGGTTTGGTTCGGGTCTGTAATTACCGCCAAGTGGAGTAGTCATGCTCAGGTCAGTATAGTATTGACCATCGTCGCCTTGGGTGATGACTTGAGCAGAGAAACCACCGCCACCCGTGTTACCAGCCATAGGGGGTTGATTAGAAGGGTTAAGTTGATTATAGTAGTCTTGTGCGCCTGCGTTATTATCAAAATAACTCTTTAAGTTATTCCTATAATTCATAGTAGTAGAACCGCCTGTTCCCTGTTGACCCGTTATTGGATCAATGTAGAACGGCATGTCTGTCGAGGCGAGTCTTGGTTTTACAGGCATGTCGCTAAATGCGCTATTTGCATAAGGACTATTACTGGCACCAGCACCGCCCATTAAACCACCGCCACCCATGTTACCTTGTTGTTGCTGATAGAGTTCTGGGCCAAAGGTATGCAACTTAGCGCCACCCATGTTACCTTGTTGTTGATTGTTATTAAAAGAAGGTATCTGTTGAGCATTAGGGTTTTGATCTCTAAGTCTACGGGGTGCGCCTTGAATAGCCATCAGTAAGACCCACCAGTAATTGTGTCAGCCGTTAGTGTACCTGTGACGTTTACGGTGGCGGCTGTGACAGTACCTGTAAATGTAGGGCCAGCAGTGTTTGCTTTAGTAGCACTGGCTGTAGCTATGTTGTTAAACTCAGTGTCGATCTCTGTGCCTTTAACAATCTTGTTGGGATCACCCGAACTTAGGGAGTCCTTAGTTGCAAAGTTAGTAGTCTTTGTGTAGTTGGACATTAGATAAGTCTCCCTAGTAGAGCGTGTATGTCAATTTTTTGAATAGAAAAAGGTGAATCGTTAACTTCAGCTTCAATACCAATAGTCACTACCTCACCGTTACCGCTGGTGTTAACCTTAGGTGTTTGAATAACAATAGACGCTGTGTATTCGCCTGTTGTGTTGTACTCTGTAACTCCGTACTCAGCAGCGGAAGCAGTACCAAAAGTCAATGCTTGCTTAGTGTAATCAGAGGTGTAGTCATAGCCCCAGTTAAGCGTTGACTCTGTGTTCTGACCACCGATAATAGTTACATTAAACTTCTTTAAAAACTTTAAGTTAGAAGCGTTACCAAAGTCTAACGGGTTGCTGAAGTAACGCATCTGGTATTTAGTAGTACCATCTAGGTAGCTATCATACTCGACAATGCCTTCATCGTGTCCCATGTACAAATGATCGTCTGCAAAGATAGAGAAAGAAATAGGTTTAATAGCAGTCCATGTTGTTGCACGATATGCTCCGTTCTCTAAAGCCTGTCTTAGATCAAAACAATAGACTAGAGAACTGTCAGGGAAGGTTATCAAGTAGAAAGCGTCTATCGGGCTGTAGATGGACTTAATAGCCTCTCTGTGACCGTTAGCGTGATTCTCTTGTGACAGTGTTTGCAACAAGTCAGATCGTACATTTTTGCTAATATCATTCAGAGGTAAAGACTTTTCTTGAACAACACGTCCTAGTGACATGACACCACGACTAGATAAGAAGAACAGATCACTACCTGTAGACTGTACAGAGTCTCTAGCAACACAACCAACACCTTCAATAGTGTCGTGTAGCTTTAGATCAGAAGCAGGACTCTCAGCGCCTGTGTAGATGATGATGCTTTTCTTACCAAAGATAATTAGGAAGCCGTTATGCTCTGCAAGCGACACAACCTCATCAAAACCTGTAGGCCAGACGGTTGTTAAATCTACAGAGCCTGCGGAACCACCCTGCCAATTATCGCCAGCTAGTAAGGAACTCCAGTAGACTACGTACTTGTTATCAGCTAAGTCACAAGTCCAAATCCTACCAAAGGCAGCTAAGACTTCATTGCCTTGAGGAGCTGAGCCACCGCCTGTAGAAGTTAAACCAGCAAGTGTAGACGTACCTGCCACGCTTAGTAAAGGCTGGTGTCCTTTCTGGTAAAAGTAAACATCGTTGTTAAATGACATTACTTTCCAGTTGTTGTCACTGATAGTGTATCCAACAGGTAGGGTTACTTCAGTAAGTGTAGTAGTTCCTGTAAATATCTTGTTGTTACCGCAGCTAAATACAGTTGTTACACCTGCTCTGCTAATAAACTCAAAGACAACTTCAATGCCACGGCTAGTACCTAAGACTGCTGCACCGTTGGTAGTGATTGTTTTGTAGCCTTTACGCGCAGCAATACGGCCTAGCTTATCAATGACACAGTTGTCAGCAATAGAGGCGTAGGAAGGATCAAGACCAATAGGTGACTCTTGAGTGTTTAACCCAAAAAATCCCGGCGCTGCTACTGTAATGTTCTGTAATGGTTGTGCCATTTAGGAGTACCAGATAGTTTCTTCAGGGTGTTGTGAAGCATCAATAGCAATAGCATCAGCAAGTGTTCTGTCGGCTAGACCAAACAACTCTGCTGCGCTTGTACCTTGTGTCTCTCCACGCTCTCTAGCGCCTAATGCTGTAGCTAGTTGTACCACAGCAGAGGAGGGGATAGTCATGTTGTCAGTGTCTTGAGTAAAGTCCGATGTACGTAGAACCACGTTAAAGCGTAGCTGGAACACACCGCTAGGCTTAGGGTAGACATCAACAGCGTTGTCGCCGTTAGCATCTACACCGTTGAAGCTGTAGAACTGTGGTGAACCAATAGGGGGTGTCTCGATCAAAAAGGCATTGTCCATCCAACGTGAAGGACGGTACTGCATAAAGAAGTCTGAGGTGTCGTTAATGACATCTAAGAGCTTCATACGGTTCTGAGAGCCTGTTAGGACGTAGTTAAAGGTGTCTGATGTTGTTGAGACAGTCAAGGTAGTGCGTAAGGCTGTCCAGTCGTAAGAGTCCTCTACAGTCCTTTTAGCATCATTAACAAACTCACCTACAAGTTTAGAGTAACTGTTTTGAGAAACACTAGATACTTCTTCTTCTCTAAGTCTACGGAGTACACTATTAACTAGCTGTAAGTATGTCATTGTTAAAACCTTTGTTGTTGATCAAAAGAAGAAGAAAAGGAGGAAGTCAAGAAATCTTCAATATCTATAAGTTCTTCCCTGTCAGTAATGCCTACTTCTGTTTTAAATTTAAATAGTTCATTTTCAAATAATTTGTTAGTTGTAGCATTTGCTTGTGGTGTCATTAAGCCCATCATTATACCCATGTCGCCTAAGCCAAAGCTAGGCATGTTGAAATTAGGTAAGTTTAGGTCTATGTCAGGTAAGTCTATGTCAGGTAAGTCTATGTCAGGTAAGTCTATGTCTGGCCCATTTATGTCGGGCAATGCCTGCCTAATTGCTGTGTCTAAAGCTGACAAAGCATCGCCAGCAGGTTGTATTACAGCATCGTCAAACGCACTAGCAGCGTCTCTAACTGCTGTGTCTGCTGCTGACAGCACATCACCTGCAACACTAGCGCCTTCTTCTACTCCTTGTATAACTGGTTGTATGACCTCATCGTCAACAACGCTTAATACATCACCTGCAACACTAGCGCCTGCTTCTACTGTTTCTTTAACAGGTTGTAAAATAGTGTCATCTATAGTGCTTCCCGCTTCTTTAACTGTTTCTACAATAGGCTCTAAAGTTTCCCCTATTTCTTCTCCAACTTCTTTAACAGGCTGTAAAACATTGTCGTCTATGACTCTACCAGCTTTTCTAACAATGCCTTCAATAGGTCTAACAGCAGCTTTTACAACATCTTCAACAATGCCTAGATCAATATCTAAATCAAAACCTTCTGGCGTAGGCAGTCTTAAAGTACCACCTTCTTTAACGTAAGTCCCTAGACCTGCCAATAAAGCATCATCAAACTTTTCACCGCTTGCTACCTTCTCAACTACTTTAGTCAAGCCAGTTTTTAAATCGTCAGCTTGGAAAAGACCGCCTATTCTTGCTCCGTCTTCAATACCTGTAAATGCTTTATCTATAACAGTGTTGCCTACTAAGGAAGTAACAACAGATGTTGGGTCTCCAGTGGCTGCTGCATTTATTAAAGCTACTGAGTTGTTGTAACCTAGACCTGCTATACCTACGCCCTCGACTGCGGCTTTTGCTATGCCGTCTACAGCATCTGCCGCACTCACAGCCGCTTGAGGAGCTGTTAGCATACCTGCTTTAGTCAATGCTGGTACAGCTAGAGTAACAATGTCAGCAGGGCTTAAGGACTCACCACTGGCAGCTTTAGCTGCTGTTAACGCTAGAGTGCCTCCAGGAATAAAGTTAGCCGCTAGTCCAATAATAGGATCAGAAGCAACTTGAGCAAGCAGGTTTTTGTCTTTCTGAAAGGTAGTTGAATACGTTCCTGCTGGCCCTGTAGCTACAAGATCACCACCTTGAAAAGCGTTAGGCCATAACTCTTGATTAGCTTGAGCATTACCTGTTGTTAAATACTTACGCTCACCGTCTATAACTTTAGACAGAGGTATCTCATTCTGCTGTACGTACTCAGCAAGACCTGTACCAGCAGCTCTGCTACCTTCTCGTAAGGATACTGATGTCCTGCCAAAATCTCCAGGATCGAAGTTGTTGTAGTTATAGACTTTGTTTACTTGTTCTTCTTGAGCTTTCAACGTGTTAAAGACATTGCCGTAGTTAGCAAGGGCTTCATCAGGGCTTCCAAACTTAGGCTGTGCGCCGAAGTCTTGTACTGACAAACCAGAAGTAGAAGCAGTTGTAGGTACACGCTCTGTAGGCGCTGGTGTAGGATTAACAATTTCACGTAAAGCGTTCATGTCTAAACCGCTAAGGTCTAAATCAATACCGCCAAAGCTGCTAAAGTCCATGTCAAAAGGACTAGCCAATGATGCAAACTTTTCAGGGGCTGGTTGAACTACAGACTTCACAGGTAGGTTAACAACAGGATCGCTATACCTAGCCTGTACAGCAGTAGCTATAGGAGTAGGAGCTTTCTTCTTTGCAAGAACAGCTCTATTAATTCTCGTGTTACCGCGTCCGCCACCGCCCATTATCGCTCTCTCTGTACGTTCTTAGTCTTCTCTACTGTACGCATAGCACCTAAGCCTAGCATACCCATCAACACTGGCATCATCTCTGACGTTTCTATAAGTGGTATTGTGATTG
>Ga0206129_10006215_pt1 | contig 12231 bp, 14 predicted proteins | sample Helgoland_Spring_8_FD_148616 | JGI IMG/M metagenome (GOLD analysis project Ga0206129, IMG submission 148616) | Pelagic subsurface seawater microbial communities from Kabeltonne, Helgoland, North Sea - Helgoland_Spring_Bloom_20160502_2 | ecosystem: Environmental > Aquatic > Marine > Epipelagic ...
TATAATGTTAACAAAAAAAATGCCTAAATACTTTCTAAAAAAGTACTTTTTTTTGTTCATCACAAAATATTTTGCAAAAAAAGATTTTATGCAGGAACTCAGTCTAAACGCTATTTTTTTTTTTTTGCAATAATTCAAAAATGGTATATTTGAGAATCTGATAATCAAATCTTCGATTTGGGGATTTTAAAATATTGCAAAAAAAAAATAATTAAAAGGTTTAATAAAAAATTTTTTAAAATACTAAAATATTAGAACTATATTTTATTTCTTTTATTATGAATAAAAATATATCATCTACATTAAACGCAAAAATAATATTGGAAGAGTGTAAAAGAAATGGTATTAAGATATATAACTATGGTCTAGGTGAAAATCCAATTGAGCAACCCGAATATTATGTTGAAATGATGCAAAACTTTGCACATAAAAAACAATATGACTCAAGGGTTTAAAATGTTGGTAGATTTTTTACATTCATTAAAATGAAAAAGTAAATTTACAATATAAATTAAAATAATATAAATTTATATTATTTATTATTATTATGGAAGAACAATCAATAGTTCATAATTTTTGTGAATCAAGATTAAATAATTACAATCCTCCGGAAATATATAATTCATATACTTCCCTTTTTATAACTATTATTCCTTTTATAATGGGGTTTCCAAAAAATATTATTTTTTATAACTTTGCTACTATGTTAGTTTTTAATGGATTTGCCAGTTTTTATTATCATTATACGTTATCATGGACAGGTAAACAAGCAGATGAAATATCTATGATATTAGCAACATATTATGGAATATGGGGTTTATTAAAAATGTATTATTTTAATGATGATATAGATAAAATTAAATGGTATAATGGATGGAATGGATTATTTCGCATATTGTTTGTAATAATTAATACTATTTCAAGAAATGATTTTTGGTTTCCATTTATATTTGGTATATATGTATGTATTGCTTTATTTTTAATTCACGAGGTATCAACAAAATATAATATTCCATATAAAAAATATATAATTATCTCTTTTATTGGATTTAAATGTTGGATTATTTCTGAAATATATTGTAATGAATATACAAAATACGGGCACGTAATGTGGCATTTATTATTTCCACTAGGATTTTATAGATTACTTTTAAATTATGATACTTATCTTGTAAATAATATGAAAAATTTACAACATACAAATAATTATTTTGATTAATAAAACAAATTCCAATTTATGGTATTCATTAGTTCATTCATTTCGTATTTGGAACCATAAAATATAGGTATTCTTTTATGAATATTATTTTGAGGAAATGGTATAGACAACATTCTATCTTTTCCATCAAATGATATACCATTAGAATTTTCAATAATATAAGCTAATGGATAAGCTTCATACACTAATCGTATTTTACCCTCTATATTTTTATCGTTTGCTGGATACATTACAACACCCGATTTTAATAATGTTCTATGAAAATCAGCTACAAGCGAACCCACCCATCTTGCCGAATATCCTTTATCAATTAATAAATCAGTAAATGTATTGATATTAATATTATAATCATATTTATTTGATTCATTTATGGAATATATATTTCCTTTATCCTTCATTTTATAATTATCATAAATTCTATTCCATGTATTATTTTCAGGATTTAAGTTATACATAGAAGTATTTTTTTCTTTACAGACGATTAATTGAGTACTTCCACCATATAAACTATAACCAGACATTACAATATTCGATCCATCTTTTAATTGTTCGTCATTGACATATTCAAAAACACAAAATATTGTTCCTACTAAAATATTAGAATCAATATTAGAAGAACCATCTAATGGATCAAATGATACTAAATATTTACCATCTTCATTGATAGGTATTAATTCTTCTTCTTCTTCAGAAGCAATATATTTGACGGAAGATAATTTTGATAATTTTTCAATTAATAAATTATTGCAATATAGATCTAATTCTTTCACCTGTTCTCCGCTAGAATTTTCAGAACCAATCGTTGCTCCTAATGAAATAGGATTAAATTTACGAATATTCTGTGATATTTCTACTATACAACTAGTAATCGTATTATACAATGTGTCCAAATCATTCATTGTATAATATTAATATAAAATTTATAATCCAAATATTTTCTTTTAACTAGGAGTAGTAAATACAGTATTTAATTCATCATTTTGTATATATTTATCAATTAAATCATTTCTATATTTATTCCAGTAGCTTCCTCCTTTTTCACCACCTTTCCATGTTAATTGTTTATCGTGAATTCTATACATTAATAATATTTCTGGTAAATTATGTATTTTCTTATATTTTTTAAGAACACGAATAATTAAATCAAAATCTTCACACATTGAATGAATTGAATTATCGTAATTACCAACCGATACAATAGCCGATTTTTTAAAACAAAAGGTAGGATGATTTATAATCCACTGCGGTTTCTTTTCACAAAAAGTGTTCCAGTCAATGGTTGGATGATTGGTTTCATTTATAATATTATAATTATTAGTAGTATCCTTTATTTCAAACATTTTTACTTGAGCCCCACATAAAACACAATCTTTATTATTTTCCATAAACTGTAATTGTGTTTTAATTCTATTTGTAATCATAATATCATCGGCATCCATTCTAAATATAAGTTCATTCTTAGACATTAATACCCCTTTATGTAAAGAATATCCTAGACCCATATTTTGTTCATTTTCTATATATTGTATATTCATCCATCGACATGTTTCTTTTAAATTTGTCATCATTTTTTTTAAGATATTGGTGGACAAATCATTAGAACCATCATTAACAATAATTAAATCGATAATAAACAATCCTTCTTGATGTTTAATAGATTCAAAACATTGTTTTAAATGAGATGCATTAACATTATAAAAAGGAATTAGCATAGTAATATTTTGAACCGGTTTATAAAATTGGTAGGGCAATTTGATAGTATTCATAATTTCATAATTTTGTTTTGTAGACCCCCATTCTTGATATGCATATACTTTTCCATGTCCAGTATATTCTTTTCCTGTGCAATGTATAGGTAAAAAAAAATAGCTAGGAAAAATAGTTAAATCAGTAAATTGACCTGTATTATATAATCGTGTTAGTAATCCGGGACCAACCGTAATCCATGCACGTTTTTGAGTTTTTTGAACATTTATTTCGTTTGATTGAATCCATTCAATTGCTTTTTTAACTAATGGATGTTTTGCCGGAAACCCCATTGTTCCTGTTGCTATTAATCCTTTTCTTAATTCTTCATGTTCATATCCCGCGAATGCTTTTGTTTGCATTAACATTTCATCAATTGGTTCTATACATATGGAATCGGCATCAACAAACACACCACCATATTTGTATAATATTTCCCACCGTATAATGTCTGCTTTTCCGTTTATTTCTTCCATATCATCTATTTTATTGGTACATTGTAAGTTTAATAATCTGGTTTTCAATTCTTCTTCATTCCATCGTATATAAGTAAATTTCGGATTTTTTTCTTTCCAGGTATCCATAAATTTTGTAGGCGCCGGTTTAGGTCCTATCCATATTTGATGAATAATCCTAGGAATCATATTTATTTATAATAAGATTACTTATTTTTATATTAAATATTTTATATTAAATATTTTAAACAATATTATATTTATCTAATATTTTTTTTGGAATAAGTTCACATTTCATCATATCTAATTTTTTATAACATTTATTAATGGTTACTTCGCTAATTTCACTAATGATATGAATGTCTTTTTTTGAAATATTTAAGTTAAATATTTGAGTAATAAAATAAATTATACCGGCTGCTATAGAATGAGGGGTATTTTCCGGAATTAAATTTTTTTTTTCAATGCAAACCGCAATAAATTGACATAATTTAGTCAAATCGTTATTAATATTTAATCTACTACAATATCTTTCAATAAAAGAAATAGGTTTGGTTTTACCAAAATGAGTTTTTTCATTATTTTCCATATCCGTTTCCAATTGATTAATGATTGTAACTGCGTTTTTACATCCTTTTGTCGCACTAGTATTATCTAAATTAAATATTGTAGCAATTTCTTTGGCTGTTCTTGGATTATTATTAATACGACACGAAATATAAATAGAAGCTGAAATAATTCCATCTCTGTTTAAACCTCGAAAAGTTCTTTCTTCCGAAATTTTTTTATGATATCTTATTGCGTCGTCAATAATAATTTTTGGAATACCTCCTTGATTAGCCATAGACATAATTTTTTGAAATTCGTCGTATTGTGATTTTTCTTTATACGGCATTGATTGCCATTCTGTATATCTTCTAATTTTTCGCATTTCATAGGATGAAGTACCACTACAAACAACTTTACATCCATAAGATGATTCCTTCAATAGAGGATTAACCGGCATTCCACATCGTGTAGGATCATTACTATGATTATCGTCAGCCCCATAATATCTCCATTCCGCACTTTGATCCAAACTATTTTTATATATAATACCACATTTTTTATTAACACATACTACAAACCCATCTTCTCCAATAATTATTTTATCGGAACAAATTTCACAATATTCTTTATTATTTTTATCATATATACATTCAATTTCCTCTGAACTTTTTATTTCATCATCAAATATATCCCATAATTTTTGACAATTTATATTATTTTTTCTTACTTTTTTCGTTTTTTTAGAATTCGAAAATTCTTGTAAATTCATCTATTAATTTATATTGCAAATAATATTTAAATTCAATTTTAAATTTAATATAAAATTAATATAAAATTAATATAAAATTAATATAAAATTTAATATATAATTATTTATTATATGGGAAATAATTCATCAATACAAAAAAAAGACAATACATCATTATCTAATGTAGTTAATAAAATAGCTGCAAAATATATATTAACCTCTAATTTTCAGGATTTACAGAATTTAAAAGATCCACAATACTGTAATAAAATAGCGGTTTTAACATCAGATATAATTAATAAACATTTAACGGCGAAAGAAATTGTTTATTTGAAGCAAAAAACACAACATGGTGAAGTTATTGATGAAATGACCAAAGCTGATGTTGTTTATTTAGATAAAAACAAATTAAATGAATTAGATGTTCAAACTACTTTACAAAAAAAAAGAGTCTGTTATGGTATTGCTAAATATTATATAAAGGTAGCTCATTTATTTTCGTCTATTGTAGGTGCAATTAACCCTGAATTCAGTTACATTGATGAATATCAAACAGAAAGAAAGGTGTTATTTAAAGATAAGGCTTCTATTCCTGAAAATATGAAATCAAAGGTAAAAAAAATAAATTTATGTAATAGAAGAATAAATGCGTTGATTAATAATAAAAAATTAGATACAACAGATGAAAATGAAGAAATTGTTATTCAACCTAAATTTTGTGATATAAATATTGGAACTAAAAATAGTTCAACAGCATTGCGTTCAATAATTGATGAACCAGGAATGCCTGAACTAGAAACATTATATTATGATATTTATGATTACGATAGTGGTGAATATAAAACTATGTCGGAAGAATCAAAAAAAACTTACTTGAACGATGTAAAAACATTTTATAAACATTTCACAGGTAATACTACAGCACCAGAAAGTGTAACCAAGTTTTCGCATATTTTATTAAAGGATTATCATACGAGTAAGGGATGTAAACCTGGTGATATATATACTCAAAAATATACAGGAACGATAAAAGATGAATTATTTGAAAAATATGCAAATCATATTAAAGCCATGACGGAAAAGGCGAAAAAAAATCAAAAAATATTTTTTGATATTATTGATAAAATATTTGCTTTTCAAATAAATAATGAGACCAAAGAAAAGGATATATCACTTCATCCTGAATTAAATGATAAAAATTTACAAGAGTTGGTAGAAATAACGAGAAAAAGTTTAATTAAATTATATGTTGATTGTGAAACGGATTTTGAAGATGGATTAAAAATATTTGAATCTATTGTTGAATCACAGGTGAAAGACACATTACAAAATCAAATTCAAGATTTGGAAAATAGAATATTAAAAAATGTCGAACCGCCTTCTGAAATAATGGGTTCGGTCGCTTCAAGAGATATTCCACCTGATGCTCCTGGATTAAATCTTGGCGATGAAAAATCTGTGGTTGCTATCGAACCTCATGGAGAAGCGTTAGTAGGGGCTGTTCCATCAGCAGTAGTTCCATCAGCAGTAGTTCCATCAGCAGTAGTTCCACCAGCAGTAGTTCCACCAGCAGTAGTTCCATCAGCAGTAGTTCCACCAGCAGTAGTTCCACCAGCAGTAGTTCCACTAGGAGTAGCACCAACAGTAGTTCCAAGATCAAGACCAAGACCAAGACCAAGATCCGGACCAATATCAAGATCAAGATCCGGACCAGAAATAGAACATTCTGAAGATTTTAAATATGATTCACATCCAGGAATGCCTGATTCAGAAGACTACAATGAAGAATCTGAAATAGATTATATAGAACAAATGAATCAAACAGATAGAAATTTAACTATTATACAACAAGAATTTGATGGCAATAGTTTTTTTAAATGTGTTGCCTATATAATAGATGGCAAAGATGATAACGAAGTTCGTCAAGAAGTTGTAGATTATATAAAGGATAATATAGATTCATTAAAAGAGCAACTAGATTTAACAACCTTTGATAATAATTTTGATAATTATATTGAATATATGAAAAGGGATAAATCCTATATTACGGGAGATGTTGAAATAACTGCTGCCGCGAAAAAATACAATATATCAATACTTAAAATAAATAAGAAGGATAACAATATGATACCTTTTAACGAAAATTTCGAGAATGAACTTTATATGTTTTATTTACCAAATTCAGAAACTTATCATATACTTAATTGGAAGGAAGAAGAACAACCACTAGAAGAAGAACAACCACTAGAAGAAGAAAAAATTACTCTAAACAATTATTTAGATTATTTTGATATAATAGAAGTGGAGGGCGATGGAACCTGTTTTTATCATTCAATCAGCTACCATTTAGGTTATGGATCTAAGGCTGGTCCAGAAATAAGAGCTGAATTATGTAATAAATTTAATGATACTAACAATGAATTCTACAAAGAAGAAAAGAAAGAGAAAGAAGCAATTCTTATGAGAAAAAATAATAATGTTTCTTTTGAAGAATATGTAAATGGTATTTGTAATCATGAATGGGCAGATGATTATGAAATATTGAAAGTTGCCGAAATGTTAATGAACGGTGAATTTAAAAATAATCACGAATCAAAAAATTTATATATTATAAATATAATTGATAAACAGTTGTTATCTTTTTTAATGGATACTAATGAAAAAAGGATTGAACGTAAATACGATGCTAAAGAAATATCAATGGATAAATATAACGATCCTCAAAATATTTTTATCATATATACTGGAAATCATTATGACGTTTTAGAAAAAAAAACAAAATCATCTACAGGTGGAGGTAATAAAAGTAAAAAGAATAGAAGAAGTAAAAAGAATAGAAGAAGTAAAAAAAAGTAAAAGGAACAAATAATTCACTAATTTTATAAAATATTATCAGAATTGTTAATAATATTTTACGTAAGAAATACAAAATATATAATTAATTATTAATTTTCGTAATAGTTTTATCAAGTAAATCTGGATTATAAATCATGTTACCAGATGGTTTATATTCATGAACGGATTTATATTCTTTTTTGTTTTCAACGATAGGATTATTATTTGATTTTAAAAGCACATTGTCAAAATTATTTGATGCAGAAAACACCAGGTTATTATTTGATTTACTTTCTTTATTGCTAGAGTTATTCACAACATTACCATTTCCATCTATCTGCATTCCAGTTTTTTTCTTAATTTCGGTTCTTACATAAGATGGCACCCAATGGTTCCAGCAAATAAAAATAACGTTGGGGTGAATATATTTGACTTTAAATTCGTTATCTGATAATTTATCCATTATATAAGCTATACATGCTCCCTGATCATATTTTGGAACTCCAATCATAATTTCTGGTACAACGAACCAACAAAATTGTTCGTCTATTTTTTGACGTGCCGTAATTTTAATTTTATTATGAATTTTTGCTAATAATTTATTATAAATATCTAATTTATTAAGATCATATTTCCTTTTTTTTTCATATAGTTCATCTAAATTTAATTTATCTGAAAAATTTTCAAGAGAATCTAAATTAAATATATTAGCCATTAATAAATTAACGAAGGAAAAAAAGTTTTAAGATAAAACTTAATACTTAATTATTATGGCAATTAAACATTTGGTTTTAAGTGGCGGTGGAGCCAATATATTTATTTTTTATGGTATTATAAAACATTTATTGAAACAAAAATATATAGATATTAAAGATATTGAAACGATACATGCAACGTCATGTGGTTCTATGATTGCATTAATATTGCTTTTGGATATACCATTTGATGATATGGATAATTATTTAATTAATCGTCCATGGGAAAAAATATTTTCAATAAAACCAAAAGATTTATTTAATGCATATACTTCCCGTGGAATTATAGGTTATAAATGGTTTCTAAATATATTCAAATCATTAATGGAAATGAATGATATAAAATTAACTATAACATTAAAGGAGTTCTATGAAAAAAATAACATTAATTTTCATATTTATGCAACAGAATTTGAAGAATTTTCATATATAGATTTAAATCATAATACATTTCCGGATCTAGAACTATTAAAAGCAATTCAAATGTCTTGTAGCATTCCAGTATTGTTTGAACCGGTAGAGTATAATAATAAATTATATTTTGATGGTGGATTATATAAAAATTATCCAATACAAAATTGCATAGAAAGTTCAGAAGATATTAATGTAAATGAAATTTTTGGCATTAAATGTATTCTACAAAATAATATAGAAAAAGAATCAGAAAAAAAATCAAAAGAATTAGATCTGTTTTTATACTTATTTAAATTAGCAAATAAATTAATAGAAACAGCTAGTAACGTAATTATTAATACAAATAATAATATAACCAATCAAATTGATATAACATCCTCATTAGTTGATTTTAATTTTTGGAAAAAATTAATATCACAAAGCGATTATAGAAAAGAAATCATAGATTACGGTGGTCAATTAGCAGAAAATTATATGTTAACTAAAAATGATAAATAAATATGCTTAATTAGTCATTGTATCTAAAAATTGTTTTAGACTTTCTTTATCTGGTTTTGCATCATAATCATATACTTCGCCATTTTTTATTAGTTTAATAGTTGGAAACCCTTCAACGTTATATTTATCTAATAGATTTTGAACATTTGGATCACTATCGTTTGTACAATTTATCGTTTTTACATTTATTTTATATCCATTAATAACTTTTCCATCATACGTGTTGTTAAATTCCTCCCATATAGGTTTGGCTTTTTTACAATGAGGACACCAGTCAGCCGTAAACATCATTATATCTACTTCGGATGTTGACCCGGAGGTTGAATCCGAGGAGGATTGTTCCCATTCTTTATTAGCAACATAATCAGGATTCATTTTTGGAGCTATATATTGTTGATAAACATATAATATAACTAAAATAAGAATAATAACAGCAATCATAATTCCAATAAAATTCCAGTTGAAAGAAATAAACTTCAGATTATTATTAGTAAGAAAATTACCCATTATATATATAGTATAAATATAATTATATTAAATATATACGAATTCATATTAAAAATAAAGTATCATTATAATTTATGTGGATTAGAAGTATAAATGGTAAACTAATAGAAATTAATAGAACAAATTATAGTTCTTGTGTAGAATATTATGTTGATTTAAGCAATACAATAATAAATAAAAATATTATTGCAAAAGAGGAAAGAAATATAATGGAATATATTGTAAGAATAATTAAAGGAGGCAACTCCAAAACCCCCTTTACGAACTAAAGGTTTTCGGATTAGTATAGTTTATTATACGAGGGGTGATACGGTTATTTCAATGTCAGGTGGATTATCTGGATTATCTGGATTATCTGGACCACAATCATTACAGCACTCGCATTCTATTATGCCCCATATACAGCATAATACACATAATGTTATAATACCTATAACAATGGTAGTTGTATTCATTGTTATAGTTAGTTTAATTGTCTTTAATTAAAAGTAAATAAAATGATAGATAAGTAATACAATAAACATAGCTAAAAAACTATTATATAAGATAGTATTTCTTAAATTTTTATTTTTACCCATAAATAACTTATTCTGCATAGATGAAATATAATTAAAATTAATATTTAGTATGATAAATATCGCGTACGATAAAAGACCAACAATAGTATATTTTAAAGGGATGGTAATAAAATTAGATAGTTTATTGATAATACATGCGTACACTATAATTAATACAAAAGAACATAATATTAATGTATAAGATGTATTTACAGATTTAGAATAGATTATCAATGAACTAGGTTGAGTCATATTATTATATATATATAAATAAATATTATTAATAATATAAAAATCTAATAATATAGTAATAGCAATAATATGAAAAAAATACCAACAAATAAAACTAGTAAAAAGAAAACTAGTAAAAAGAAAACTAGTAAAAATAAAAGGGTATTTACAAAAAAAAACTATTATAGCGGAGATGGTATGTTAACTACAGTATGGGGTCCTAGTTTATGGCATTATTTGCATACGATGAGTTTTAATTATCCAATGCATCCGACAAAAAATGATAAAATAAATTTTAAAAATTTTATCATAAATTTAAAATATATATTACCTTGTAAATATTGTAGAATTAATTTGAAAAATAATTTTAAACATATGCCTATTAAAAATTGTCATTTAAAAAATAGATATACCTTCTCAAAATATGTATATGACTTACATGAAATAGTAAACAAAATGCTACATAAAAAATCTAATTTATCCTATTGTGACGTAAGAGATAGATATGAACATTTTAGAGCACGTTGCACAGAAAAAGATAAATTATTTAAATTTAATAAAACGAAGAAAGAAAAAGGATGTACTGAATCTTTATATGGTAAAAAGGCAAAATGTATTATAAAAATAGTACCTCAGGAAAATAAATGTAATACATTTCAAATGGATAATAAATGTGTAAAAAAGTCATTTTAGAAAAAAAAACATATCATATAATATTAAGTATAATGAAAGGAGGTGATATAGGCATGACTATAATGATATTTATCATATTTATATTATTATTTTTATTTAATATTTTATCAGCAGGTATAAATAATATAAAGAAAAATTGGCCAGAATATAGATGTAATCCTACTATGATGCCCTTTGCAAAAGAATTAGGTAATATGGATCCCAATGAAAATTTTACCTATTGTGTTCAAAACATGCAGGCAAATTATATGGGAACAATATTGCAGCCAGTAAATCATTCATTAAATATGGTTGGAAATTTAGCAGGTAATTTGGGAACAGGCATTAATTCAATTAGACATATGTTTGATTTTATGAGACAATCATTTGGTGGTATTATGGGAAATATTTATGATACATTTTTAAATATTATAGTTGAATTTCAAAAATCAATGATATCAATGAATGACATGGTAAATAAAGTAGTTGGTTTAATGCAAACATTAATGATGACGATGGAGGCTACTACTAATTCAATGAAAAGTGGTTGGAATGGTATACCAGGTTCCATGTTACAAGCTTTAGGTTGTTTTGATCCGGATACAAAAGTACAATTAAACAACAATACTTTTCTTAAAATGAAAGATTTACATTTAGGAGATATTTTAAAGAATGGAAGCAAGGTTGATGGAATAATGATCTATAATAATATTGATAGTTCTGGTAATTATATTCAACCATTTTATGAAATACCTAATGGTGAAAATAATGAAACGGTGTTATGTACTGGTTCACATTTAGTATGGGATGGCGATAAATTTAATTATAGTAAAAATCATCCTAAGGCTAAATTATCGGAAAAAAAATCTAGAGTGTTTTGTTGTTTATGTACTTCCGATAATATAATTCAATTAGGAGACAATAAATTTTGGGATTATAATGATACGGAAGAAATGAGAAAGGATTTAATATATTAAATTAATTTTAATGTATAAATATAGTTAAAATTATATTTATACTATATAGGTTATGTTATCAGATGAAT
>Ga0206129_10006219_pt1 | contig 12222 bp, 7 predicted proteins | sample Helgoland_Spring_8_FD_148616 | JGI IMG/M metagenome (GOLD analysis project Ga0206129, IMG submission 148616) | Pelagic subsurface seawater microbial communities from Kabeltonne, Helgoland, North Sea - Helgoland_Spring_Bloom_20160502_2 | ecosystem: Environmental > Aquatic > Marine > Epipelagic ...
AAAATCTACACGGGAAATGCCTTCATTACTCACTAACACTTGCAGTGCGAATTTGGGTATTTCCCCAGGGGGCTTCCAATCAGTTTTCATAATGATCGCCACGTTATATGCTATAATACTATGTATGTAAGGCATCCTCTCGCAAAGCCAGGAGCAACACTGTAATGTTTCCGTCGGATCAAAGAAAAGTCTTGCTGATTCTGCATCGATGGGACTGCATGACCGATATGTTGGTGTAAATTTACACATCTCTATTTGACTCTGTGGTGCTCTCGGCATTGACTGGCTTGCCATAATGGGAGAATGCGGCTCCTCGTCTTCTAGATCCTCGCGTGTTCGATTTTCCAAACGGATAGATCCCGGCATCGTGTTTTATGATAACATTATTCTTTTTTACGATGGTCCACGGAGAAAATACCAAAGGGAATACATTGTAGGTCCAAAAGAAACCCGGACTTAGAGACTGTCTGAGTTTAAATCTGAGAAATACTGAATAGACGAAACCGAAAGTACGAAACACAAGAATACATAGACTTTTAAGGGGAGAAGTGACTAATGCAGTCTGTCTCGACTCGAAACGCAATTGCGCATGCGGTTCACAGTTATGAAACTCAACGGATACGAACCCCACAGGGAAGACGACGCAAACTTAGTGTTGCATACATCCTCGAGCGTATATTTTACGTTTGCAACACTGGATGCCAATGGTCTCAGTTAGAGGTTCCCGAATCTTCATACAAAACTGTATATCATTATTTTAATTTATGGTTTGAAGCGCGTCTATTTGAAAATGTTTTTTACGCAGCGGCGACGGCGAGACAACCCGTCGGCGGCTTTGTTGTCGTAGACAGCGAAAATAGACATAACGCTAGACGCAAAGCACAACGTCGAGATTACGTTGAATGACACACTAGTGGCAAAGTGCAGCTCGTCTTTTAAAACAAGGCGTATAAAAGAGATTTTGATGCTGACATCTCTTTCGTCCATGGAGTGTGTAATTTAGAGGTTTTGAAATCCTCATCCTTAACTGCAACGAGGGTTCTCGCTCCCCGCCAGCACTCTTAACGCAAACTTAGGAGTCTAAGACCGAAGACTTGTTTCATCTAACGCTGGCCTTTGGAGGATTTGGAAGGTGAATTGGAAGGTGATTTTGCTAGGCGTCTTGCAGTTTCAGCAGCTAATCCAAGTCCACCAAGTCCAGCAACTGCGGCCGCCCCATATCGCATTCTAGTACTCCAAGATTTATCCTGGTGTATTGGCTGCTGGCAACTCAAGGAATTTCCGGACTCAATTATCGCGACTCGAGATTTCAGTGTTGCTATGTGTTCCTTTACGTTCACCGGAACGGAGGTTTGCTGGGATCCGACATAATTGGAAGGCTTCGCTGTTTCTTCGTTTCTCTTTGCATAAGTAGCTTTACTTTCTTCACTCATTGCTATATGCGTGAAGTAATCTGAAGCTAAATGTCCAGCTAAAGCAGCTAAACCAGATATCAGCTCTGAGGGTCGCCAAAAAATATCACCACAGTCCTTTTTTGTGTTATTCTTGTGTAAGCAACTAAAAATTGATTGAAGAGCAGTTATCGTCTCCGAGAACTTTATGGAAACGGGTATTTTCTTTTCATTTGTCCATTGAAAATCAGCAAGACCGAGACTTTCAATAGAAAAGAGTGGAGGTGGATCTATTTGTCGAGCGGCCGATTGCACAAAATCTACACGGGAAATGCCTTCATTACTCACTAACACTTGCAGTGCGAATTTGGGTATTTCCCCAGGGGGCTTCCAATCAGTTTTCATAATGATCGCCACGTTATATGCTATAATACTATGTATGCAAGGCATCCTCTCGCAAAGCCAGGAGCAACACTGTAATGTTTCCTTCGGATCAAAGAAAAGTCTTGCTGATTCTGCATCGATGGGACTGCATGACCGATATGTTGGTGTAAATTTACACATCTCTATTTGACTCGGTGGTGCTCTCACTTGTTGAACCGGGAGCATTGACCGGCTTACCATAATGGGAGAATCCGGCCCCTCGTCTTCTAGATCCTCGCCCACAATTTCTTCACGCGGAAATTCTTGGAAAGAATTCACGCGATGTGGAGTAGACGCAGGCAGTTCCTGGAAAGAATTCACGCGATGTGGAGTAGACGCAGGCAGTTCCTGGAAAGAATTCACGCGATGTGGAGTAGACGCAGGCAGTTCCTTGTCTGGTACAGTACCCAGGCCTCTTTGGACAGCATCCACGAACTTTTTCGGTAAAGTCATCGGTTTTATAACATAATATTTTTTTGATGTTGATCCTCTGTTTGTTTAGAACATACACAGAGAATACGTCGTAGATCAAACAGAAGTCCGGACTTAACAGAAGGATCCTTCTGAAATGCTTATTCCTAAATTAAAGACAATCGGTCCGAGCTCCCTTTGTATTTGAAGCCAGTATAACAGTTATAGACCAATTACGTCCATGGAACTCATAGAGTTGATGCCATGGATTCAATAGTCGCAAATGGACAGAAGACACTACAGATACGCCAGTACCCATGGCTTGAATGGGAGTCATTCTCATTTCCTTGAAAGGTGGGTATAAAACTATTTTGCCGAAGAATCCACTGAGCACATCGTTTCCGCATCTATGTGTTATGGTAGCACTCACATGTTGCAACCCCAAATCCAGCAAGAGATAGGGAGGTTGTTCTAGATTCCAGTGCCACGGGGCCACAAGAAGCGGATCAGCCCAGAGTGATGCACCACTAGGAAACCCATAAATTTCTGCAAGTCGACTCCAACAATGTCCATGGGCGGCAGGAAAATATAGATTGAATGCGCCTTTGTTCATGGGAATCACGTCCACCAGCCAGGTAGTGTCGATGGTTGGTAATGGCGTGCCATCTGGAAACAAGACGATGAAAGTGGAACCATCGGAGGTGCTATTACAAGCTACGAACCCGAAGCGGGTCTCGCTGTTAGTTGGGTCATTTGGGTTGTACACCCGTACGGGTGTTTCCAGAGGTAAGGCTCCGATCTTTATTTGGACTACCTCCTCCCCAGGCTGCCGACCAACTGTCAACGGAATGTTTAGTATAACTGGAAACAGTCCGGGTCCCGGCGGAATTAACTTGGGACGAGCTGTGAAGATGTAGTTTTTTGTCATTGATATCTGTATTGATCCATGAGCTGACGGCAGCGAGATGTGGGTGGGACTCGGACAGTAATGCAAGATGTCACCTTTAATCTCAGTGGAAGACATGATGTTTTCGTCTATTCGGAGTCGAAAAGGCAACATCTGCGTATTTTCTCCACTCGGCCAAACAATGCGAAAGATTGTACCCGATACGAGCGGACGAATTACAAAACGATCATCTTCGTATGTCCAAACTAGTTCCGGTGTAATCGAAGCAAATGCATCAGTCAGATGCTCAGCAATACCCGCAGGGTGAAACAACGCTGTAGCTGGTACTTGCAAAGAGGCAGCTGGTACTCCCCACGTATACACTTGTATTTGGTCAAACGGCGTAGGTACAGGTATGTCAAGGAATGCTTTGTTGTTAATGCGGTGCTCTGTTACTCTTTGCAGCAGATTCCATTCATAATTTCCACAGGGAATATGAACGTGCTGTACGCACGTGCCTGGCTCTGGGCATGCTGGTCCTTTTTTGCTACCTGGCTCGCATGTTGGCAGTGGCTCCAATGTATACTTGGTACAGTTAGGTCGCAAAGGCAACCCGCGAGCTTCGAGAACGGGAGGTCGCCTACATGCGCGCCGCACTGGAAATTCAGAGCAGATCGAAGTGAGAACATAATTCGAAACATGCGGTACGTAAAAGCCAAGAGAAGTCAGCAGATTATCTTCTGTCAACAAGTTTACGGAAAGCCGTCCATGTTGTGCTTGCGGGACGGGGGCGCACGGATTCAAGTGCGGTTCGTCAATCTCTAAGCAGAGGATCATTCTAGCTGGATTGTAAGCAAAACGCAGGCGACGCAGATATTCTCTGCCTGGAAACGGATTCTCGCAGAAAGAGCGTAAGCAATTCACCATTAACTCGGGGCTGCAAAACGTTCGTGTGTTAGCTTCTGTCACGACCAGCAAACCTTTGACGCCTGCGGATAAAGTGGCTGGAGTAGCAACTTGCACTCGTGTGGGCGATAAAATTTTGGTGACTGGTAAAATCTCGAAAGGAGGCGTCAGGGGAGGCCCTGCATCGGGAACAAGAATTATGCGAACAGATTCAGGAGCAAAACAACTTAAACTGCTAGGTCCTAGGCCGTGCGCTGGTTGGTCTCCGGATGTGGTTGCCGTCTCGTATATAGTAGGTACTGATGGATCTGGGAGAACAACTGGCAAGTACGGAGCAGGCAACATCACGATGTCCTTACCCTCGTCGATGTTAGGAACATTAAAACGGAGGCTCCGTCCTAGATAGGAATAAAAGGACAAGCCAACATCGTAGGAAAAAGAGGACCAGGGTTCCTCTATAAGAAATTGTGTATACGGCAGTTCGAGGCTTCCGAGCACCATCATCTGCATATCGTAGCGTAAGACCAAAGTTGAGTACTCAAAGTCCAGTGTCCTCCATCCAAACACCAAATGTTCATATCGAGGATGCGGGGCAGCTTGAGTGATCTTTGAGCTCGAGGGTCGACGGGCTGGTCGAGGAGATCTTTGCCAGTGTGCGGATAACTGCCAGTGTGCGGACAACTACCCAGAAGTGTTTAATTTAAGTGAAAACTTCCAGTTCCCTGGCTAGGGCCAGAGCCGCGCGCGGGTCTATTCTCTCCGCCAATTCTGCAACGGATGATGAGAGCGCATTGGGCTAGTGGTTGAGGCCGCAACGTCAGACGCCCGCGTTTCTTTCTTGCGCGTCAAGGCGCATCGTACGAGATGCAATGAGTATTCGAGGAGGCAGAACGCCGCTTTTTGTTTTCCGTCGCGCAAGCCACAGCAGAGAAGCCACCCCATACATTTGCGAGCGCTCGAGCTCTTATGTTTCGAGTAACGCGTTCGCGGTCGAGACCTTGTACGAGTTTACCATATGTTTTAGCCTTTCGGCTTCTTCCATATCGTCGTTTTATTTGTTCGCCCATTTTCGCGGAGAAGCTCGGTAGGTCGCTCGGCGTCGCGAGGCTTTCTCGGTATAGGCAGAAGCGTCCCTCGAACCCTCACCGACGTTTTAGTCTACGGTGACTACGTCGATCGAGGAGCTACGGTCGTGAAGCATAACGACTGCAACATTTATTCACGTGGTCTAAAACATATGAGTAGCTCAATGTAGTGCAGTCACGGTGTGTGACTATAAGTTGACTCATGTATGCAGCGGAAACTTTTTTCTACAGATGCACATTCACCCCAAAAACATATAGTGTTTTCTGAGGCAAATGCGATGTGTTCTGTCGAAAATTCATTTGTCGTGCACGCCGCCTTGGGGCCCGTGGAAATGTGTCCTGTCTATTATGTAGCATCGGAATATCGAAGCATTTGTTACTAACAGAATAGAATAATCTTAAATTGGTAGCTGGCTCGAACGTAATCGTAATATTTCGGAATGAACCCCGCGTCGAGTAGTGATGGTCTCGACCGCTTCGCTTGCGGCTTCATATACTGCCGCCGCTCGGGCAAGATATTGCTTGCGTTAAAGGCACTCTGTGTTTACCAATGAGAGCTACGTTCTCACCAAGAAATTGTTTTGGAGAAGACGACCAATAAACTTTTTGCCATTTGCAATACGGTTACCCTTGTCGTGTTCCCCTGCAGGTGGCTGGGTGTGGCACCTCATTTCCCCTAGGCTTGAGAGGCTGTTAACCGCGATTCAGCAATGGAGGGCGGGAGAAGACCCAGCCTGTTGTGCGCCTAATGTGCCTCTAGTTTTTTCTTTGGACTTCGAGACCGCGCTCTCCGAACTCTCTGCGCTACATATCCGCCTGCCAGCACACCACTGAGTGCAAGCGCCGCTAACCCAACGCGGCCCTGGTTCGCCTGAGGGGCTGCGTGAGACTCGCTCACCGTAGGGGCTGCTTGAGACTCGCTCACAGTAGGGGCTGCTTGAGGCTCGCTTGTCCGATGAGTTGCGCTCTGAGGGGGGCGAGATGAGTTGCGGCCTCGATTGCCCTGCGGGCTGTGCTGGGCTTGTGTTCCGGGCGAAGAGCTGCGAGAGGAGGAGCTGCGAGAGGAGGAGCTGCGAGAGGAGGAGCTGCGAGAGGAGTTGCGGCCTCGATTGCCCGGCGGGCTGTGCTGGGCTTGTGTTCCGGGCAAGGAGCTGCGAGAGTCCCGTGACGGCCAGCCTGGGGAGGCTTGAGCGACCGGCAGAACTCGCAGAGCGCCGACGTCGCGGAGCCGGGGATTCAAGTTGGGGTTCTGGAGGACAGAAATTGCAGAACACCAAGCGGCGGAGGGGGCTCTATCGTTGAGGTTACCTATCCAATATCCGTTGCCTGGATACGCGTTGCCGTTCCAGTCGTACATCGCCACAAGCAACTCGTCGTCGCGAACCGGTTCGGCGGGTTCGTGCTCAGAGAAGGCGATGGTGATGCGCGGATGATGCACGAGGCTTTTGTCGCAGTTGTCGCCGAACCAGGAGAAGTCGATGGTACCGACGTTCAGCAGTGCGTGCTCTCTGAGAAGGTCCGCGTACACCTGCAGCGTCAAGTTCGCCTGCAGGGTCAGCTCTATCGCCCAGGCGCCGGTGCCCAGCGCGGCAACGTGCACGTAAGCCTTATAAGCCTTAGTGACGCTCGACTTGTCAGCGGCACGCTTGTCGGCGTCCAGGAGAAACGGCTCGATGGACATGCGCATTCTCTTCTTGTAGATCCCAGCGTCGAACATGCAGCCGGGGAGCGTGACATATAATTGCGCGCTCTGCTGCGCCTCCTCCCAAACGGGAAAATGCATCAAGCCGTAAAAGCGGGCCCACAAACGCAGCACCTCGGCACGCCTGCCGAATGCTTCTGGACCGTATCCGTTCTCTTTCGTGTTCTGCTCCCGGGTTATTACAATGTGCGCGTACTCCATGCACCGCTCGCGCTCGAAGCGAGAGCCCACGACTCCAGCGTAGACACCTTCGAAAGGATACTGCGACTCATGGCCGGGGCGCCCGTAGTTATCTCGATGACCGTTGTTGAAGAAAGGCGTGGGCACCGAGACGCTGATCAGGGACGAGAGGGCCATCTCGTCGTACGAGATGAGGTTCTTGAGGACTAACGGAGGACGCTCGTGTTTTGTACCGATGAGATCGAAGCCACCGTTGCCTTTTTCTCCAGTCCTCAGTAAATAATGGTCATCAAAACGATAGAACGTCAGCGGTCGTCTAGCTATGAGACGGAGGACCAGATGCTCTCGAGATAAGTTTTCGTAGACTACTGCCTCCGGCGAAAATGTCTCCGGCGAAGAAAAATATTCAAATCTACGCAACAGATTAAGATAATCGCCTAGGAGCTTCAGTGTATTGGGATGGATGAGGATCTTTGCATCCGCGCCAAGCTCTTTGAACATGTCATCCGTCCGTCGAACGCGAAGCTGCTCGTAGAGTGGGTTCGGAACATCGCCGTGAGATGGCAAACGGTAAGGCAAATTCTCAAGTTGGTTAATGAGAGATATTTCCATCTTATTTAGAGGTCGTTTGAGAATTTGTCTAAGAACTCAAGCGCAGTCTTGTACACGATTCGACAAGTTTGCCTCAAGAACGGTTTCGTCGACAGTCATATGCGCCTTTGATTAAAAGAAGAATGAAATGATCTCTTACTCCCTGAATTGATTCTAGTGTTTTTTTTCGCCTGGACGTGTGTCGTCTGCATTCATCTCATCCAACACCTGTAATAATCCCTTTCGCGCCTTCGAAGGTGTTTCTTTTTCGGGCGAACATGAAGTAGTGGCTTCGAGGCGCCACACCTGCATTCCTTCCACAGAATTCCGCAGCATTAATATCGCTGCCACAATTAAGCTAGGTATGCAAGCTGGACACCAAACCTTTGAAGTGCTCGATTTATCCGAATTGCCAGAGGCATAATCTGGAACGTTGCGTATTGATTTAGCGAGCGCATAAATCACAGCACAGGTCTGGGTATTTGTGATGTCGAGTGCAGCTCGCTTTGTCTCCATCTTCTTTTCGTCTTGGGACCTCGGCGTAGCGTCAGAGCGTTGAGACAAGCTCACGAAGGAGTGCGCGTCTATAATCGCATCATCCTTTTCGCTTCTCACTTCCATAAGGAATTTGTTGAACGTTACGCACAGACGCACTATACCTGCGTCGGTGCTCGTTATACTGAGCTTTGAGATGTTGTCCAAAGTTGCGAATCTGTCGGCGTGGCTCTCAATTGCGCCCGTTTTCCAGACCAGCCAGTGAAAAGTTTGTGTTGCTACTGCATGTACCCGAGGTGCGCCCCTGCCGCTAGGAAGGAGAGTTTGGATTCTGTGTAGTGCGTGCAATATATCCTGAGTTGATAGGGAGATCACGTTCGTTTCTTTTGCTTCATCTGCGCGTACAGCGCAAACTTGCAAGTTTGTCGTATCCCCTGCGTCCTCCAAATCCATATTTAAAGAGTGTCCTGTCTTATTCATTAACGGATCATGGAGCTGAGATGTTGGCGTGACGTGCTAGTCATCGCTGTGTGTTAACGAAATGCCCCCAGGTCATGCAATATCCTCGTATCTATTCCCACCGGCTTGGAGCAGCAGCGTGCATTATTGCTGCCTGGAATAAGATCGGACTGTTGATCATCCAGCGAATGCGACTGGCGAGTGTCTGTCTAGATCGAATCGTGCGACGGCGCCGGCTAGATGTCGGTCTCTCATAAGTACGGCTTCTTCAGGGCGAGCACTGTACGCGTTGAAAATCGGTGCGACCTAGACTGGGTATATCTCAAAGCTGATATTATGGCTATGATTGGATCCAAAAGAATCCTGCGAGACTCCGCTGCCGACATCAAGGACCCTCCTGCGAAGAAGAGTCGCAGGAAGGGCTGCGCGCCAACAAAGCCGAAGGAACAGCCTGCGGGCTTCCACGGTGGAAAACACAATGTGTATACGTTCTCGGAACTATGCAACGAGGCCGTGCTTCGCGATCTCGCCTCGCGACACCGCGCGGCTACTTGGCACCCCAGCCCTAACGGACCCAGCTTGCGCAAAATGATCTCGGACATGCTGTACCAAGTCCACGATGGTGAACTTAGGACTGTCTTCTGGGAGGAGAAACGAATGGTCAAGCTCTGTAGGCGAGGACGACGCTACAGTGGATACAAGCGGGACGAGGATGAACCGGACGAATACTTTGAGAAGTTTATGAGTAGCAACATTTCACCAGGGTCCATTGGACGGTCCTGGTTTGGGTTGCCTGGATGGCTACGTGATCTGGCGCGGGCGGGGCTAAAAGATTGCTATGTATTGGACATGGTCAACGCGCATCCCTATATACAGCACCGACGGCATCCTACGCTATCAGCCTTGCGCGAGTATGTGGAAGATCGCGAAGCAGTTTTAGCGAGCGTACCCTGTTCGCGCAAAGCCGCAAAGCAGCTCTTCATTCGGATAGTGTACGGCGGCCAATACATTACGTGGTGTGCTGAGAACAAAGTCAATCCCAACGAGCTTCCAGACATTGTAGCGCGTTTTCAATCTGACCAGAAGCAAGTAGCTCTTCTTGATGCAGCGGAGAATCCTGAACTTCTCGAGACTTTAGCTGAAGGAGAACCAGGACGCCACCACGAGCTTCTGCAGTACGTTCTCAATACCGAGGAGGAACGGCGCGTCATTGATGCCGTTGCATTTGCGGTGCGTCGAATGGATGGACGAATCCTTGCGCTGGAGCACGATGGGCTCTTTATTTGTTCGACCTGTAGCGAGGAAGAGCTTTTAAGAGAGACGACGGCTGCCGCCGGCTATCCTCTCACGATTAAGGCTTGTTGCGACATTGACCCTCTCGCTGCATGGGCGGAGCTCTACAAGAAGTCCAAGTGCGATACAGACACTGCACAAACAGATTGCTCATCTGCTTGGGAAGTGTCCGAATCCACCTGGGAAGCATCCGAATCCATTGCAAGAGAGGCCGCGGGTGCGCCGTTGACATCGCACGATATTTTTGCGAAGCTGCTCGTCACAGAGCCCGCTATAAGCGAGGAGTTACCGTGGCCTCTGACCGATCTCTTCAAATTACCGCTCGTGGCGACGAACTACGTATGGTACGACGCTCCTCGGCACGTCTGGGTGGAAGGCGGGCCCAACGGCGCTTCTCGACTCAGAGCGTACATCACCCTGATGTTACAGAGGCGCCTGAGCCCGTACGAAATTGGGGACAATCTAGAGGTGACCGTCCGTCGTCGGACTGAGTTTGGCAACAAGAGCTTCCGCGAGGGCGTCGAATCGTGTCTCCGCGAACTGCTCTTTGTGGATCAGTCTTTCATTCTCGATCCCGAAACGAGTCTGCGCTACTTGAACTTTGACGATGGCACAGCCTGGGATCGAGAGACCGAGAGCTGGGTGCGTACGCGGCCAGACATGCTTATCTCTCGCACGACTAATTGGACGTTCACCGAGTGCACAAACCCCGCAATAGCGAAAGTCGACGAGGCGCTGGCACTCGTACGTGCGAGCCAGGACGAACGGGGTTTGCACCTACCGTCCCTTGTTCCAGATTCCGCCGCGAGACTCTTAGACGAGGCGCGCCAAGATTTTCCGGAGTTGCAGTTTTGGTACGACTTCACACGAGAATGGGAAGGGGTCTTATACGAGCTGACCCATGCGGCGAGGGGTCTCTTTGGCATTCTCATGGCGGAGGCTCTCTACGTTCGCGGCAGTGGGCGCAATGGAAAAGATACGGCCTGCAATGCTTTCAAAGCTGTAGGCGGAGGCTATGTCCACAGCATCGCCGCGAGCAGCCTTTGTCAGATCTCCGACCCGAATGCGCCATCCCCGGTATTCGCAGGGTGTCGCGGGCGTCGGATTGTGTGCATCCGAGAAGTCCCCAAAGATTGCAAGATCCTCGAAGGTGTCTACAAGTCCTTCACGGACCCCACCTGCGTAATCCAGGGCCGCAATCTCTATGAGCATCTTGTACAGTTCAGCCCGCAGTATCTAGCTTTCTTCGCCTCAAATGGTCCGATTCCGGTCGCCATGGATTGCGCCGTTCGCGAGCGAACGGCCATCGTGGACCACGTGAGTATTTTCAGAGATCACCCCACAGAGTGCAATGACCTGCAATGGAAGGACATGAGCAGGCAGCGTTTGGAGAGCTATCGTCCGGGATTCCTCTGGATATTCATGCGGATCTACCACCATTTGCTCAAGGGGAGGTCATCGCGCAACGTCTGTCCAGTTCCAGTCGGCAGCCTTCAACAGAAGGCGCTGGACTGCGCAGACCCTGGTTCGCAGGAATTTGAGCAGTTTCTCAGGGACATCAAGCCTGCGCGAGGACCGAAAGATGCGAGCACGAAGGAGGAGATCGAGGCTCATGCGGCGAATGTCTGTGCGGTATCCCTTAGCGGAGTCAGCATCTACCTAAATGGGAAGGGTTTCCTCAAGGTGCGTCGCGACCGGGGTTTACTCAGAAATCTGTACTTCTACCAGTACACTTTCCCGATGGAAGGTGATGCTAAAAGCCCACAACTAGTGAAGCTGGTATGCTCTGAGACTTAATTTTTAATGTAGGCGGAGTTCGCCGTGTCCTACGCATGCGTTATACTCAATTACAGTACTCGATTACTCACTCACTCAGGGAAAGGGGTGAGTAATTGAATTGCAGGCTGAGATCGCCGTGTCCTGCTATAGTAGTGTTTACTCACTACTCACTACTCACTTTACTCACTTTACTCACTTACTCAAGGAACGGGGTGAGTAATTAAATAGCAAGCGGAGGGCGCCACGGCCTGCTATATTCGCTTTACTCACTTTACTCACTTTACTCAGGGAGGGGGAGGTTCGTCACTGTAGGGTATGCACACGCACATTACTCTGTCTACTATACATCATATAAAAAAATTTCTTATACTATTACCCCCTTGAGTAAAGTGAGTAAAGTGAGTAAATAGACTATATTACTGTGAGAAGCTCCCATGCCATCTTGGCAGGGTGAGTAAAAATTGAGTAAAAGAGCTGAGTAGTGAGTAAAATGTTGAGTAAAGTTAATAAATGGATCACAGGCTTGCTCTGAGCCACGACGTAACATCGCTGATTTGTTAGCTTCGCGTTGCCAATCCAGCGCCAGAAGTTCTTGCGTCTAGAGTGCTTAGATGCTTACGA
>Ga0206129_10006224_pt1 | contig 12217 bp, 13 predicted proteins | sample Helgoland_Spring_8_FD_148616 | JGI IMG/M metagenome (GOLD analysis project Ga0206129, IMG submission 148616) | Pelagic subsurface seawater microbial communities from Kabeltonne, Helgoland, North Sea - Helgoland_Spring_Bloom_20160502_2 | ecosystem: Environmental > Aquatic > Marine > Epipelagic ...
TGCCCCAATCCCAACGACCACTCAATTCTTCATCTTTTATGTTCCACATATTGTGCTGGAATTCACCTTTCGATATTGGTGAACCTTTATAACTTTCGTAAGGCCCATCCACTTTTGCCTCTTCCATAGAAGCCGTTACTGCAGCAAAATAAAGTGTTTCAAAAATTTCTTGATTTAATTTTTTTGCCTCATCACTAGTAAATGGCATGCGTAGCATGATAAATGCATCCGCCAAACCTTGAATACCTAGTCCAATTGGACGGTGCTTAAAATTAGAATATTCCGCTTCAATTACAGGGTAATAATTACGATCAATTACTTTATTTAAGTTTTTAGTAACTCGTTTTGTTACTCTAAATAATTCTTTATGATCAAACTCCCCGTTTTTAACAAACATAGGGAGTGCTATAGATGCTAAATTACAAACCGCTACCTCTCCTGGAGAAGTGTATTCCATAATTTCAGTACATAAGTTAGATGAACGAATAGTTCCTAGATTTTTTTGATTACTTTTTCTATTCGCTGCATCTTTATATAGCATGTAAGGAGTCCCGGTTTCAATTTGAGATTCTAATATTTTCTCCCAAAGCAATCTTGCTTTAATAGTCTTTCGCCCCTTATCTCTTGCTTCATAATCCAAATACAGCGCATCAAACTCATCTCCATGAGTATTGTACAAATCTGGACATTCGTTGGGACACATTAAGGTCCAAGAGCCATCTTCTTGAACTCTTTTCATAAATAAATCTGGTATCCACATCGCATAAAATAAGTCTCTTGCTCTCATTTCTTCTTTACCGTGATTCTTTTTTAAATCTAAGAATTCAAAAATATCAGCATGCCAAGGCTCTAAATAAATAGCAAAAGAACCTTTTCTTTTCCCTCCACCTTGATCTACATAGCGAGCTGTATCGTTATATACTTGCAACATAGGAACAATCCCATTTGAAGTCCCGTTGGTTCCTGATATATAGGACCCTGTTGCTCTAATGTTATGGATAGACAATCCAATTCCACCAGCAGATTGAGAAATTTTTGCAGTTTGTTTAAGAGTATCGTAAATCCCGTCGATACTATCATCTTTCATGGTCAATAAAAAACAAGATGACATTTGTGGTTTTGGAGTTCCACTATTAAATAAAGTCGGTGTTGCGTGGGTAAAGAAACGTTTGGACATTAATTCGTAGGTTTCTATAGCAGCAGGCAAATCATTCAAATGAATTCCCAAAGATACTCTCATTAGCATATGTTGTGGTCGTTCCACAATATTCCCATTTAGTTTTAACAAATAGGATCGTTCTAGGGTTTTAAAACCAAAGTAATCGTAACCAAAATCTCGATTATAGATGATTGTTGAATCTAATTCATCTGAATTTTTTTCGATAACCTTATAAACTTCATCACTTAAAAGAGGGGCTTTTTTTCCTGTTCTTGGATTTACGTATACGTACAAATCTTTCATTACTTCAGAAAAAGTTTTCTTTGTATTTTTATGCAGATTTGATACGGATATTCTTGCTGCCAAACGGGCATAATCTGGATGTGATGTCGTTAAAGTTGCTGCTGTTTCGGCTGCTAGATTATCTAACTCGCTAGTGGTCACTCCATCATAAAGCCCTTCAATTACTCGCATTGCTACTTTTACAGGATCTACAATTTCATTTAAACCATAGCACAACTTACGTACTCTTGCCGTAATTTTATCGAACATGATAGGTTCTTTTCGGCCATCTCTTTTGATTACATCCATTTTGATCTTTTTTTTATAATTAATTTTTTGAGTAAAGAATACTTCACCCATTATCTACAGTAAAAATGTAGGTATTAGTAAGATTAAAAAATTCGTCCTTTGGGGGAAACGAAAATTTTAAAAGTCTGCGTCGAAACTTATTTTTCCTGATTCTTCATCCTTACCAGCATTTGCAACACCGGCTTTTTGATATTCTGAAACACGTTTTTCAAAGAAGTTAGTTTTTCCTTGAAGGGATATCATATCCATAAAATCAAATGGATTTTTTGTATTGTATTCTTTTTCACAACCAAATTCAACCAACAACCTATCGGTAACAAACTCAAGGTATTGTGTCATTAATTTTGCATTCATTCCAATTAAACTTACTGGTAATGATTCTGTTATAAATTTACGCTCAATATCTAAAGCATCAATTAAAATTCCTCTGATTCGTTCTTTTGGAACTTTATTGATGATATGGTTATTATGAAGATGTACTGCAAAATCGCAATGCAGTCCTTCGTCACGAGAAATCAACTCGTTAGAAAAAGTTAATCCAGGTAGCAAGCCTCTTTTCTTTAACCAAAAGATAGAACAAAAACTCCCAGAAAAGAAAATTCCTTCTACAGCTGCAAATGCGATTAATCTTTCAGCGAAACTTGGACTGTCAATCCATCGTAAAGCCCATTCTGCTTTGTCTTTGATGGCTGGAAAAACTTCAATAGCTCTAAAAAGTGCATCTTTTTCTTTATCGTCACTAACGTAGGTGTCTATTAATAATGAATACACTTCAGAATGAATATTTTCCATCATAATTTGAAACCCGTAGAAAAACTTAGCTTCAGTATATTGTACTTCTGAAACAAAATTTTCTGCTAAATTTTCATTTACAATACCATCGGAAGCTGCAAAAAAGGCAAGAATATGCTTAATAAAATAACGTTCATCATCATTCAATTTTTCTTTCCAATCGATGATATCTTGATGTAAATCAATTTCCTCTGCAGTCCAAATACTCGCTTCTTGTTTTTTATACCAATCCCATAGATCATGATGTTGGATCGGAAAAATCACGAATCTATCTTTATTTTCTTCTAAAATTGGTTCTACTACACTCATATTCGGCTTGCTTAAAAAATTATAAAATTTACTTGCGGTTGCATTTTAACAAATATGGAAATTTTTATCAGTTATTTTAGAAATATTTTTTTTAGGTTTTCAACAAAGTTTTCAACATAACTATTTTTTAAGATTATTAATTATTTGTTAAAAATATTTATTAGTTTGCTGATTTTCAAGTACTTGTAATTACCAAATGTTTTTATAAACAAACTGAAATTTTACGGTTGATAACCCTAAGGAACTCTTTTTTTACAATAGATTAGAGATAAAATAACGGAAAAAATTAGCGTTCAACTTTTAAATAAATAATTAAAAAAAAAGTTATTAATTTTAAAAAAAAAAGCAGATTTTAAAATTTAAAAAGAAAAAATTATAATTCTGAAACTAATTTTTCCAATTGTAAAAACCAATTTAAACCAAACTTTCGAATTAAAGCTTCTTTAGTAAATTTATAAACCGGAACCTTTAACTCATTCCCTAAAGAGCAAGCAGCATCACAAATAGGCCATTTATGATAATTAACAGCAGAGAACTCACTGTACTCTTGAACTCTAATTGGATATAAGTGGCAAGAAATTGGTTTTTTAAAGTCAATTTGACCATCGTTAAAGGCGTCTTCAATACCACAAGAAGCAGTCCCATTCCCTAAAAAGGTAACGTAAGCGCATTCTTTTCCATCCACTAATGGCGTTTCTAATTCCGAAAGGTCGGTCTTTATATGAGTTCCTTGATTTTCAATAGCTTTTATACCTTCTGGACGCAAATAAGGCTTCACTTTTGGATAAATATTTTTAAGAATTAATACTTCTTCTTCTGTTAGTGGAGCGCCCGCTTCACCTTCAATACAACAAGCCCCCTTACACGATGCTAAATTGCAAACAAACTCTTTTTCGATAATATCTTCCGATACGATTGTTTTTCCTAATTGAAACATTTAGCAAAAATAATACAATTATTATCGTTTTATAATTAATTTTGTATCATTAAAAAACCGATATCATGAATTTTAATTTTAAAGAAATTTTAACTGCCACAATGATTTTGTTTGCCGTTATAGATATTGTAGGGAGCTTACCTATTATTATTTCTTTGCGAGAAAAGGCAGGGCATATACAATCTGAGATGGCTTCAGTTATTGCTGCTGTTTTGATGATCGCATTTCTTTTTGTTGGAGAACAAATATTAAGCTTAATCGGTATTAATGTGAATGAATTTGCAGTGGCTGGTTCGCTGATTTTATTTTTTCTAGCTTTAGAAATGATTTTAGGAATTACTTTATTTAAAGATGATGAAGAAAGTAATCCAAAATTAGCTTCAGTATTCCCATTAGCTTTCCCTTTATTAGCAGGACCAGGAAGCCTAACTACCCTTCTTTCTTTGAGAGCAGAATTTAATACCTCCAACATTATTATTGCCATCGTTATCAATATTATTTTCATTTATATTGTTCTAAAAACTTCTGGAAAAATACAGCACGCTATTGGTAAAAACGGTATTATTATTATCCGGAAAGTTTTTGGAGTTGTTTTACTGGCTATTGCCGTAAAATTATTCACAACAAATATTCAATTGTTATTTAATTAATAAGCCTATGAAATACTTCTCGTTCACACTAATTGGAATCGCAATCCTATTAATTGGTTACAACAGTACATTTTTAGATTTTAAAAACTTATTTAATGACGATAGTGGTGTTGCTATAATTGGAATTATTACAGCTGTATGCGCCATCTTGTTGGTTTTAATTTTAAGAATTTCAAAAACTATAGAAAAAAAGAAGAACTATTAATTTTTCGCTTCTAACTTTAAAATTTTTTGAATCATTTGATCATCATTATTTAAAATTAGTTCAAAGGCATTGGTTCCATATAATTGTTGAGCAATACTTGCCTTAAGAATTATCTTTATATGGTCTTGATATTGTTTAAATTCTACTGGCTCATTTATAATTCCCGAAAAACTTAAAAACTCGTTGAAAAGCGAATCGTTAATTTGAAAATCAGTAATAAAATCCTCGGCTGTTACCTCAGTAAAATCAACTCTATTCTGTTCTAAATACTCAAAAACAAAATAACTCGCAAAGCCACTCCTAGAAATGTATTCTAAAGTTTCTTTTTCGATACTAGTATCTTTTGGCACAAAAATGTCAGGAATAATACCTCCCCCTCCGTAAACAATCTTTCCTTTTGGAGTCACAAATTTTAAAGAATCTGTTACTTTTATACTATCTATGGTCACCATTTCTCCGCTATAGTATCTATTTTCATAATCTTGATAATAAATATCGTTGCCCTCTCCGTAAGGTCTTTGAATGGACCTACCTGTTGGGGTGTAGTATTTAGCGATGGTTAATCGAACGGCACTGCCATCTCCAAGAGCCATTTCTCTTTGCACGAGTCCTTTCCCAAAAGATCTTCTTCCTATAATAATTCCCCGATCATTGTCTTGTAACGCTCCAGCAATAATTTCGCTGGCAGATGCTGTATTTTGGTTAATAAGAATATATATTTTTCCATCTTCGAAATCCCCTTTTCCAGTCGAATATGTTTTTTCTTCCTTTCCACTTTTATTTTTTGTTATTAAAATTAACTGATCTTCTTTCAAAAATTCATCAATCATTTTTTTTGCAGTAAAAACGTAACCTCCAGGGTTATCTCTTAAATCTAAAACCAAGCCTGTAATTCCTTCTTTGATTAAATGATCCAAAGAAACTTTAAATTCATCGTAGGTTGTTTCGGAAAATCGATTTACCTTGATGTATCCTAATTTATCCTTAAGTTTATAAGATGCATCAATACTAGTTAGAGGAACTTCTTTTCTTAAAATATCAAAATCTAGTAACTCTTGGAATCCTTTTCTGTAAATAGTTAACGAAACCTTTGTGTTTCTTTCTCCCTTTAAACTACTGGTTATACTATCTTTATCAATAGAGCTGCCAAAAAGTTGTTGATCGTCAGCATATAACAAACGATCTCCAGCTAAGATCCCTGCTTGCTCTGCTGGACCACCAGGTATTGTTTTAATAACAGCTATGGTGTCTTTATATACATAAAATCGAATTCCTATACCCACAAAATTACCACGCATATCGTCTACACTTTCTTGATACAAGTTTGCAGGAATATAAACGGAATGAGGATCTAAATTTTCAAGAATTCCATTAACAGTAACATCCACAATACTGTCCGTATTCACTTTATCAACATACTCGTAATCTATGTAATCAATTAAGCGATTGAGTTTGTCTTTTTTTGAATTAGAAGCAAATATTTTTTCCGAAGTATCAAAATTTAAAAGAGCCCCAAAAAAAATACCAACAACCATAGCAAATCCAAAGAGAAGAGGCACATATTTATTGGACAAATTCATTGGTTATTATAGCGTCGTTATATGGGTAACACGAACGCCTGCTTTTTTTAGAAATTCGACTCCAGAAGTATCTTTATATTCGTCTATGTAAACCAAACGTGTAATTCCTGCCTGGTGAATTAACTTACTACAACCTTGGCAAGGAGACATGGTGATATATAGCGTTGCGCCCTGGCATGTCTGATTTGAGGAGGCTACCTTTAAAATAGCATTAGCCTCTGCATGTAAAACGTACCATTTTGTATACCCTTCGTCATCCTCACAAATATTTTCGAATCCAGAGGGAGTCCCATTATAGCCGTCACTGATAATCATTTTATCTTTCACAATTAACGCCCCTACTTTTCTACGATCACAATAGGATAGTTGGCTCCATTCTAGGGCCATTTTTAGATAAGCTTTGTCGTATTTTAATTGTTTTTCGGGTTTCATTTTATAAACAAGTGAGATTGCACTAGACTAGGAACGAATTTAAAAGGTTTTAAACATAATTAAAATTTAAGAGCGTTAAATATTGTATAAATTAGAGTGGCCAAGTATTTTGGAGCATCGGTATAATGACTCCTATAACAATGGAGGAAATCACTAGTAACCAATCACGTTTACTAAAACGAAATATAAATTGAAAAAGAAAATTCAATATCAATACTGCAGCGACTACAATAATTTGAGCAATTTCTACTCCTAGCGCAAATTCTAAAAGAGGTAAAATTTCATTACCTCCCGATATCATTTTAAAATAAGTTGCGAAGCCAAAGCCATGTATGAGTCCAAAAAATAGGGTAATAAAATAAAATAAACCTATTTTTTCACTACGGTTATTTTTGCCAGAAGTACCTAAATTATAGATTGCCGTAATTAAAATAGTTACCGGTATAAGAAACTCGATCCATTCACTGGAAACGGAAACCATATTAAAATTTGCTAGTAATAAAGAAACTGTATGTCCTAGCGTAAATAAGGAAACCAAAATAATGATTCGTTTCCAATTACTAAAATTATAAGCTGCGACCAATACAATCAAAAAAAGTACATGGTCGTAAGCTTGCCAATCAAGTACGTGCGTCAAGCCCAATTTTAAATAAAGCAAAAATTCTGTCATACTAGGATTTTATTATTATATCTCAAAGATAGCAAATAAGAGTTAAATTTATTTCATGAATTACAGAACTCTCCGCCTTATTCTTTTCTTTATTAAACATTTTGTATTTTTGAGATATCATCATTAAAAAAATCAAATGGAAACATTACAATTAGTATTACAATCCGCAGTAGCCATATCGGTAGTCTATGTTTGGGTTTTTAGATATCACAATGTCTTGAAAGAGTTTGAACAGTTTGGGCTAGGTGATACCACTCGAAATTTGGTGGGAGCCACAAAAATATCGCTGGCTACACTTTTAGTAGTTGGAATTTGGTATGAATCATTAATATTTATCCCCGCTATCTTGATGGGCTTATTTATGGTTAGCGCTCAATATTTTCATTTTAAAATGAAGAATCCCTTTATCCAAAAACTTCCGTCTTTAGTACTTTTAATTTTTTGTCTAGCATTGGCCTATTTTAACTGTCCAAGTTAAATGGAACTAGTTAAAATTTGTGCGGTCGTTTCTAGTCTGTCTTTTATCTGTTATGTAATTTCTTATTTTGTATCTCCAAATATGAAAAAAGAATTTATACGTTATGGCCTACAAAAACTTGGCCTTTTCGTTATCATTCTACAATTTATTGGTGCTCTTGGGTTAATTATAGGTTTTAAATATCCGCCTATTTTGTTATTTTCTTCTCTGGGTCTTTCCTTGCTTATGATGGCGGGCTTACTAGTTAGAATTCGACTTAAAGATTCTCTTTGGGCTTCCTTTCCTGCCCTTTTTTTTATGCTATTAAATGCCTATATTTTTTTTAGGATGATCATTCAATAAAATTATAATTCAAAGTCATTGTATTTTAAAGTCAGATAATTGTAAAGAGCAAGTTGCTCATTAACCTTTTAAAAATATAAACTATTCTGAATATAATAAGCAACCAAAATTTTGTATGATGGAAACTATTAAAAAAACAGAACTTTCACTAAACATCGACGGAAGTAAAATTATATTTGAATACTATGGCGATATAAATAATGCTAAAAAAATAGTGCTTTTCTGTCATGGTTTTCCTGGATCAAGTAGGCTTGTTTTGTTGGGTAATAATTTAAAAAATAGTGCTATTTCGCTTGTAGAAATCAATTACCGGGGTGATAAAAAAAGTGAAGGGAAATTTAGTTTTTTAGGTTCTATAAAAGATATAAGAGCTGTTGCTAGTCATCTAAAAGAGAAATATAAAGTGCCACTTCATGCTTTGGGATATTCAATGGGCGGATTCTATGTAACCAACATCATAAATAAAGAACCCTGTGTTTTCGATCAAATAATTCTTTTAAATCCAGTGGTAGATACCATATCTTTATTCTCTAATAAACAATTAATGGATCAATTATGGGAGCATGCAAAAAATATTTTATCCCTAAAACCAACTGAGGATTATAAAGAAGAAATAAGCGAGGTTACTGGTAAACTTAATCCTTTAGGATTTGCAGAAAAACTAACAAACAAAATCACCATCATTCAATCAATAAAAGACGAAGTATTAGCACCCGAACTTGCAAAAAAGTTTTATACCTTATTGAGTTGTGAAAAAAGCTATCGAGAGGTGGTAAATACAACGCATGATTTAATGGGTGACGAAAAAGAGTTGATAGATGCAATTTTAGACACTTCTTTGTAAGAAAATTAAAAAACTTTAATCAATCAAACTTGATATAACTTGATTATTCAAGTTACTTTTTAATTACTTTATAACTCACTGCTTTATTGACTGATTTGTCAAGTGCTTTTACTATGTAAGTTGCGGAAGAAAGATGTGACATATCGATAGCATTGCCCGTTAGCGACATTACTTTATTCCCCACCATATCATATACTTCTATATTGTACTCTTTATTACTATTTAGCGCTAATAACGAAGATGTTGGGTTAGGATACAGAGTCGGCTTGGAGTCTTGAGGAGTGTTATAAGCTAAACCTTGCGCGTCTAAATCGAACTCAATAAATGTAAAATAACAATCTTGACAATCAAAGTTATTTGCCCCCCAATTAACAGTAAGGTCTTGACCCTCTCTAAAGATATGGTATTTTTCTACATATCCACCAAAATGAGATTGCCACTCAATGAGTGAATAGTTGTTTACATCTGAACTTTGGAAAGTTGACATCCCTACCCATTGCCAGGCTTTTCCAGGAGGCACTTGCCCAAGGTCAAACCCCTGTTCTACTATAATATCAGAAACTGGCAGGTGTAATAATTGAGAGTGTGCGATAATTGGCGTGATTAATAGTGTGGCAACAAATAATAGTGTCTTTTTCATTAGTTAAATATTTGTAACCAAGTTAAAAAAATTATCCCAAAAAATAAATTATTCTTGGGGATAATTTGTACTGAAGGTGGGATTAACGCCCTTCAGTTGTTTTCCTAAAGCGTCGCTTTGAAAATCAAAAACCCACAAAAACAAAAAAGCAAGCTTTATGTTTTAGCTTGCTTTTCGATTTATTCGTACTCAAGGCGGGAATCGAACCCGCACGCCGTGAAGCACTGGATTTTGAATCCAGCGTGTCTACCAATTCCACCACTTGAGCTTATGCGTTGCAAAAATAAACATTAATTAATAAATTTTAATAACTAATTCATTCATTTTTTGGTTACTTAGATTCTTTAATTTTACATTTGTTAACCAACAACAAATACTCAAAAAATAATGGACACTTCTTTTCCAGCATCTAAAATTTTTGCCTGTAAACAAAGTAAACAATTAGCAAAAAGTATTGCAAGTAAATATGGTGTCCCGCTTGGCAATGTTATTACCTCCGCCTATAGTGATGGAGAATTTCAACCCTCTTTTGAAGAGTCGATTCGAGGCGCACGTGTTTTTATTGTTGGATCAACACATCCTAACAGTGACAATTTAATGGAAATGTTACTCATGCTCGATGCAGCAAAAAGATCTTCTGCCAAACACATCGCGGCGGTAATTCCCTATTTTGGATGGGCTCGTCAAGACAGAAAAGACAAACCTAGAGTGCCAATTGCTGCAAAATTAATTGCTAAAATGTTGGAAACTGCTGGAGCAACAAGGATCATCACCATGGACTTACATGCTGATCAAATTCAAGGGTTTTTTGAAAAACCAGTAGATCATCTTTTCGCGTCCACTATTTTCTTACCCTATCTACAATCCCTGAACCTAGATAATTTAACTATTGCATCTCCTGATATGGGAGGTTCTAAACGCGCCTATGCTTATTCAAAATTTTTAAAAAGTGATGTTGTTATTTGTTACAAACAACGTGAAAAAGCCAACGTAATTTCTCATATGGAATTAATTGGTAATGTAGAAGGAAAAAATGTAGTGCTCGTGGACGATATGGTAGACACTGCAGGGACCTTGACCAAAGCAGCAGATTTAATGATGGAAAGAGGAGCTCTCAGCGTTAGAGCTGTTTGTACACATCCAATACTTTCAGGATTTGCCTACGACAAAATTGAAAATTCAAAGTTAGAAGAACTTATTGTTACCGATTCTATTCCCTCTAAAAAGGAAAGTTCAAAAATTAAAATACTAAGTTGTGCTGACTTGTTTGCCGAAGTAATGACGAATGTCAACTCCAATAAATCAATCAGTACGAAGTTTTTAATGTAACTTTCAGAAAACCAGCAAGAATACTCCTTAAAAAAAAATATAATTTCTTTTCTATTTACTAGAAAAAACGCATATTTGCACCCGCCTAAATCTAATAGGAGGGCGATTATAAATTTAAAAACACAAAACAAAAAATGAAATCAATTACAATCAAAGGATCTCAAAGAGAAAGCGTGGGCAAAGTTGCGACTAAAGCCTTACGTAATGCTGGTCAGGTTCCTTGCGTAGTATACGGAGGAGACAAGGCTATTCACTTTTCAGCTGAAACATTAGCATTCAACAAATTAGTTTACACTCCAGATGTACACACAGTAGTAATTGCCTTAGAAGATGGCTCTAAAATAGATGCAATACTTCAAGATATCCAATTTCATCCGGTAACAGATCAAATCTTACATATCGATTTTTATCAAATTTTTGACGATAAAGAAGTTAGTATGGAAATCCCGGTACGTATAACAGGAAATGCTCCCGGAGTTCGTAATGGTGGTGTTTTGCGTATCGTAAGGCGTTCATTAAGAGTAAAAGCATTACCCAAAGATCTTCCAGATTTTCTAAATGCTGATATTTCTGCGATGAAAATTGGTTCTGTTCTAACTGTTGGAGATTTAACTGGTGAAGGATTTGTGATACTTCAAGATGATAGTAGAGTTGTTTGTCAAGTCAGAACATCCCGTGTTGCTGTTGAAGACGAAGAAGATGAAGATGAAGAAGGCGAAGAAGGAGCTGAAGGCGAAGAAGGAACTGCTCCTGAAGGAGCTGCTAAAGAAGCACCTGCAGAAGAATAAACCAGTTCTAAAAAATATACTTAAAAAGCATTCCATTTATATGGGATGCTTTTTTTATTTTTACAGAAGTTAACTAATTTTATGTTTTCATTTTTAAGAAAACTTTACGGGAAAAATTCCAATAGAAAACGAACGGATAGTAATCCTATGAAAAAATTTCTAATTGTAGGTTTGGGAAATATTGGCCCTAAATATGCAAATACCAGACATAATATAGGTTTTAAAATTCTAGATTTTTTAGCAGAAAAAGCAGCACTCACTTTTGAAAGTAAAAAACTTGGGGAAGTAACTGTTTACAAGCTAAAAGGAAGATCTTTTATTTTATTAAAGCCCAGTACCTTTATGAATTTAAGTGGTAAAGCGATACGATACTGGCTCGATAAAGAAAAGATTCCCTTGGAAAATTTATTGGTAGTAACCGACGATTTAAATTTAAAGTTTGGAACTTTTAGAATTAAAACAAAAGGTAGC
>Ga0206129_10006228_pt1 | contig 12214 bp, 11 predicted proteins | sample Helgoland_Spring_8_FD_148616 | JGI IMG/M metagenome (GOLD analysis project Ga0206129, IMG submission 148616) | Pelagic subsurface seawater microbial communities from Kabeltonne, Helgoland, North Sea - Helgoland_Spring_Bloom_20160502_2 | ecosystem: Environmental > Aquatic > Marine > Epipelagic ...
TTGACGCAATGGCCAGTACTTCTAAATACCCGAACAACATATCTGACGTCATTAAGTGTATACAGGTAGCACGAGATATGTTAAACCTATAAAGAAACATCAAGTCAATTCTATATCGTTGTATTCTCTATCTTTGCATTCTGCTCCGTTCTCTTTATCTTCTTCGTCCTCGTCAACAGCAGAGTAGACCATGGGCGAGGAACGTTTTTTCCATGTCTTTTTAATGAAAAAAGCAAAGACAAACACAGTGACTAACAGTGATATACCGTAAAATATCTCCGAAAATTGCATTGTTGAAGAGACTTTGGGGTCCACACCTGTTCCGTTCATATAACTGGTGGAAGGCCCAGGGCCGATGTCAGGCAAACCGGCGGTGGACGGACTTGGCGAAAAAAATGGTACCGGACTGGGTACGGTGACGTCTGCTGCATCGCTACCGGCCGGCGCCGTGCCGTTGTTTGGCGCCGTGCCGTTGTTTGGCGCCGTGCCGTTGTTTGGCGCCGTGCCGTTGTTTGGCGCCGTGCCGTTGTTTGGCGCCGTGCCGTTGTTTGGCGCTGTGCCGTTGTTTGGCGCCGTGCCGTTGTTTGGCGCCGTGCCGTTGTTTGGCGCCGTGCCGTTGTTTGGCGCCGTGCCGTTGTTTGGCGCCGTGCCGTTGTTTGGCGCCGTGCCGTTGGTCGGAAAAGTACTGTTGGGCATGACACATGAAAGATGAAGATGTGTATAATAAAGATCGTAAATTAAATCCTCTTTTTATGTTTAGGGGTGGCATTCTCAAGAGTGCATTCTAACCGTTTGCGCATATTCTTGACTTTCGCCGGTTCTCCGCGGAGGACATCGGCATGAACCAGGCAATCTTCATAGGCCCGAATTGGCAGTGGGTAGCCGATGGTGTTGTAGTTGGGATTGCGTATGGAACATTTCCGATACGAACCAGACTGAATCATCTCGGTTGTTTTCTGCAGGGCTTTTGGAACATCTAAAATAAAGATGCGGAATGGTGCTTGAAACATGTACACGTAATACTGTACGCCTTCTTGGTGCGCTCGGAAAATGCCACCGGCCGTGCCTTTCCGGTCATTCGATATCGCCTCCATAAAGAAGTTTAGCTGATTGCCGTTCTTGTCGCGTCGCGCCCGTGGCGACACGTCAAACTTGATTTCGGCCTTGTGACCACGCGTGTCAATAAAATCGGGCTCGGTACACTTGGCCACATTGTTGGGCTTCCAACCCGGAAACTTGGACAAAAACAACTCTTCTCCGCGTTTTCCGATAGCATTTTGAGCATGAAACTGAAACATCTTTTATTTTTCTATCATTAACATTACTACTGATCCGTTTACGAATCCATAGAACTAATATTGGCGAGTGCCTTTTCGAGATTTTTGGCGTTCCGATGATAGCGAAACATGATTTCAGTGAGACCGGCCATAGCGATGATATACGTGCGATGCAGGCGCTCGCAGTCCGTGCGATTGATGCGCCCTTCCATCTGCGTTCGTTTGGCCTGGTTCGAAGGGTACACGCCCGTGACCATGCACGTCATCCAGGTTAAAGAATAACCTTCACAGTATGCAATGGGTGCCACGCATATTTTGGGCATGTTTTGACCACTGCGAAACTCTTCTGGCGTGTAGCAAACTGTCTTGGCGTGCGTCACACCGGCGTGCATGTTTTCGGGGCGCTTGCGACCTCCCACGAGCTGTATGTCGACCGGTGGCGTGCCGGCATTGACGAGGTCGTTGATAAGCTTGGCCGCGTGGCGATTATCTGCGGCGACGAGTAGTACGCGTTGCGGAAGATGATAACGCAATTCTGCGGACGGTGGTAGCTTTCTCGTGGCCGCAACGGCCCAAGCGTGCTCGCAGCTGAAAGTCTGGCGCGGCGGGCATCCTTCTGGCGGTGGTCCGCGCGGTGCGTAGACCAGTTTGCGCGTCTCGGCGACGAGGTATTCGTCGACGATATCGACCGACACGTCGTAGGCCTTTTGCCAGTTCGGTTTTCTAGCAATGCCTCCGTGGCGTGCTGGGAGATTCGCGTAGAGTTCTTGTGCGCGCCCCGGTGGAATGGGCACGGAGACCTGCTGTGCATCGATGCGCACGGGCGTAGAGGCGAGTTTGGCAATCATTGCGTTGGCAGCGACCCAAAAGTTGCGCGCGTGCACCTGAAACGGTACACAGAAACGTAGCCACTGGATGAGCGAAATGGCCTTACTGCTGACAATCGGCGTGCCCGTGAGTGCCACCATTTGACGCGCAACACTGGCGAGACGCAGCGCCGCTGCCGTACGCTGCGTGCGAGAAGCCATTGCCTTGTGCACCTCGTCGTAAATGAACGCCGTTTCGGTCATTTGGCGCGCAAGGTCGCTGACCATGTTGCGCACGTCGTCGTGTTCCACCAGTGTCACGACTCCCGGTGCGAGTGTGCGCTTCAAAGTGCGTTCCTTCTTGCTCGTAAAGTCGACCACGTGACGCAGGCGCGACTTGGAGGACGCCAGCACGCGCACGGGCCACCCCACCTTGCGAATCTCCTTGGCCACGCTCTGCATGGCGGACATTGGCAGGCACCAAAGACATTTCGCCACGCGGCGCGTGCGATGTAGAAATGTCAGAACGGTCAATGTTTTGCCAGAGCCCACGAGCATCCAGAGAAAGTTCCCCATGCCTTCCGCGTCGGCCTTGAGCATGCCGTCAAGCGCATCTTGTTGCAGCGAGCGAAGCGTGCGCGTATCCCGCCATTCGACAAAGGGCGATGCCGCAGTCGTCTGCTGTTCCATGAGCTTGTCGCGCAGCTCGTGACGCAGTGCGATGCATCGCGTGCGAAAACGAAACGCCGGCTCGGGCCACAGCGCATCCGGGCACTGCTTGGCCAGCAAACACATGAGACTGTATGCACGGCCTTCGAGCCCCGTGAGCGCTTCCTTCGTCCCGGCGCCGTCTCGACCGACACGAGGCATCGTAATCACCGGCTCGAAGCCGGACAGTCGACCCACGACCCACTGGACCACGCTCGGTTCAAAGGCGTGTGGGCGTTCCCAGGGCAGGTGTCCGTCCGTATGCACTGTGTTTGGAAGCTGCAGTACGTCAGAAACCACACGGCGTGCATTGCCCCACTCTACGCCGTCGATTCGCCACGTGTCGCCGTCAAAGGTGGCGTTCTTCTTTTCCAGACTCGCGTGCGGGGCTCCTTGAATGCGGACACCTCTCGAAAAGACAGCGCGAGCCTTATGGACGGCCAACCAGCGCTGGCTGCTGGTAATGTCTTTGAGAGCACTGCTGCGCGACGGCTTTGGAATCACGACCAACCGAGTCAAGTCATTGGGGTCTACCGTCACCAGAAGCGCCTTGCTGTCGACAAACACTTCTACGGGCTGCAAAAGACCCGCCAGCGTCCCCCGTGGTATTTCCCATTCGTAAGGCGTCGTCTGACCCGCTGGAAAGTCGACACTGATGCCGCGTATCTGCCGCGAGGCCTCCTTCATGGCAGCGAGAATGGCGTTCTGATGCATCGAGTACGTGTCGGGGAGTGGTTTGCGGCGCGTGTTCCAGCCAGACACGATGCGGAACGCATGGGCAAGCTCGTGCTCGTACGGAGCGCTCGCCGGGCCGGGGTTTCGCCGAGCATTCCATAAGTAACCCACACAGCCGGTAATGTGCTGGTCGCAATAAATGTCCAACGAGTCGACGTGTTGCGCGTTTCCCGACGCTACCACGGTGTTTCTCGCGCTGCTGCGCAGCCAGCGAAGCATTCCACGGTCGCCGGTCATGCCGCCGAGCTCTTCGTGCACCATACAGGCGAGATGCGCCGGTTCAAAGTTGGCAAAGGTCGTGGGTCCCATGGAAAACCCCATCGCCGTATTGTATGTGCTAGTCTTGGGCGAAGTCCATAAGGACACGGCAATGTCTTCCCAGCGTGCACGTAGGTCCGCATCGGGCGCCCAGGAGGCGTCGCACTCGCTCAGCAGTGCAGCCGTGGCCAACAGAGACATGTTGGCGTCGTCATACTCGCTGTCTTCAGCGGCAATGACGAGAAGGCGCTTGAGTAGATGCTGCCGTGCCGACACATAGATGCCTCGGTCTGCCAGAAAGATGCCCGTTTGCGACGGACTTAACAGACGGCGCACGACCTGGCGCACGACCTCCTCGGTCTCGTACACAACGCCCGTCTCCGGATGCTTGAGCGTCGCCGTCCGGCGACGTATGGCCTTTTGCAGCAGCGACACGAGTCCTGACGTGCCGATGGACACGAGAAACGCGTCCAGACGTGGGTCGCACGGTGTAGGCACGTCAGGAACCGGTGCAGTAGAGTCCAAGACAAAGGCCACGGGCTGGCCCTGGATGGCATCTCTGGCGACAATGGCCTTTTCACCGTTTGCGCATGTGTATGGCGACGATAAGCACGTGCCAGTCCGCACGCGGAGCACGAGACTCGCCGAGACGGTTCCGGAGACTTCGAGCTGGCGTTTAACAGTCCACATGCCGCGCCGGTAGCCCAGATAGTTTCCAGCCGTATGCTGTCTGGATTCAGAACCTGGAATGGCTGGAATCATAGTGACCAACTGCTCCATGGTCCAGCGGCCCTCTGGTGCCATCAGAGTTTTGAGCGCCTCCGGGCTCAATTCGCGTTTGCCACCGGCGCAAAGGTCCGCGTTGACCTTTAGAACCTGAAAAGCGACTTCTTTTCCATGACCCCACCCGATGGGGCTGTGGACCGGCAAATCATCGCCGGTAATTTCCGCGCACCCAAGCTCTCTCTGACACTGGGCCGAACCAGGCAAGTGGACGACACGGTCCGTCAAGTTGAAAATGCGGAGCATGCCAAGGATGGAAGGGTTGCGAGTCTCCACGACGACTGGACGTCCCGGGAAAATGCACACGTCGCGATGCGCGAGCGTTCCGACATGCTTATTCTTCTCGGTGGGCGTTTTTTTGCGACGTTTGGGGGGCATGGGGTTCGCGTCGGTGTGTGTGGTCAAAGACATGTTGTTAAAAATTCTATAGAAATAGAAATAAAAAAACCCTACTTTATTTTTTAAATACAACCGCATAGGCAATGTTGATGTCGGTATGGGCATATACCCAAGGTTTCATGACGAGATGACCGGAGGACTGTCCTCCAGAGCGTACCGTATGGGAGCTCAGCATGCGCACGTTGCTTCCCGTGGCCTCGCGATTTCCTAGTAGTGTGTGACACGCAAATAATACGTGACGCTTGTGAGTATCCGGCACGCAGTATCCCAGGGAGTACGACGGGTCAGTGGACAAATACGGGCCAAACCCATAGCATTTGGCATTGATAGTACCCGCGTCTTGAAATCCCGCAACAGCAATGCTCTGAGCTCCGGCAATACTGGTGCCGTGCCAGGCCCAGGTCAGGCCGCTGGGATTGCCGTGCTCCTTTTGAATCTGCTGCTGAAGCGCGACTATCTGGTCGCCACGGAGCCACGGCTGCAAGTCGTATATCTCGCACTTGGAAAGAAAGCGCTGCTTGCGAATAATGCTCTGCAAGTCCGTGGGCACGGCGGACAGCGGCGTGGGCTGAATAGAGAATAGCGGAGTCACCTTCGGCACTGTTTTGATTTTTCGCAGGAACACCGGGCGCGTTACGTCAGTGTTCACATTCGTCTGGGCGCCTTTGTGAGTGCCATTGAACACCAATTTGTAACTTTGACTACCTGCACTGTACGCGACGTCGGGTTTTCGGTTGGTGTAGGCCTCCAAAATGGCCCAGGACGTCGCACTGTCCATCTCCACGTCGTTACCGTGCTCGTTGGTGAAGAACACGCACATCGCACGCACGTCTTTGGCGGACTTGCATGACCCTTGGGACCCATCGTCGGCATAACGAAAATGAATGGTGGTGCCAGTGGTCGACACAATGGTGACCGCCCGCTTTCCGACGCGCGCATGAGCCCCCTTGACAAGATTGATACGAGCGAGGTCTTTCGAACCCTTCATCTGCTTCTTTGTGCCCCCTGCGTTCTTTTGAGCACCACGCTTTCGCTTTCCAGTGGCTCGTTTGAGTTTGACAGGCTTTCCAGTGCGCCGCTTCTGTCGGCGCAACCGTGCTTTGACGGCCGACTTGGACATAGAGACGCACGCCGCCCCGCACGTGGAGCATTTTTTGGCCTGCACCGTGCAGATGTGCCCGTGCGGGCATTTCTTAGGTCGAAATGCAACCGCCTTGCTCGCGTGGTTCGTTTGGGCCGCCGTAGAACCCACTACACTCACGGAATTGGACGCCCCGGGAGTCATGGTAGTCACAGATGTCATGATGTGTGTGCTAGAATTGAAAGTCTATTTAGAATAGACTTCTTTTTTTTTTTGAAATCTGGTTGTCAATTCTAAAATTATTTTTTACGACTTGTGTAAAGGTGTGTCTCTATGTTCAAATACACCTCTCCATTTGCGTAGTTTTTTCCGTATGATGGGCTTGCGATATGGTGGTGGTCGTGGTTTCTCGCGTTTAACATGACCGCGTGTAAGGGGAACAGTGGAGTCTGGCCTTGATGCGGAAGCGATTGCATATAGTAAAATATGCAACATTAAAAGAAAAAGAGACGTTTAAATAGAACAACAAAACAAAACGAGATGGGGTTAGGGGGTAATTCTCGACAGAGCTTTGGACTGCCTTAAAAAAAAGTATCTAAAATAACTCTTATCACATGTTCGACGTTCGAACTGGGCAACATTCATAATTATGTGGACTGTTAAACGCCAGATATACGCGGAATTGAATCTTTATGTGGACTGTTAAAGAACTGGGAATTTGTGGCGTCTGTGTACATTGATATATTCAATACGTTGTTTAGGACCATGTAAATAATTTCTGAGTTAATTCTAAGTAAAAAACATTATGGCCCCAATCTGGAGAGGCACAGTTGGTCGGTTTGAACATTGGAGCTTGTGATTTGCCAAGACGAACAACAAGGGACGAGTTGTAAAACAAAGGACACCAAGCTCCTTCCGCGATGTCCACCTCACATATCCGGCCCCATCTCACCATGGCATCCACGCGAAAGCGAACCTACGGTTCGATTCACGAAAGAACTTTTGACCACCTGGTGAGGAACGACAACTATTTAAGAGTCGTTTTACGGTGTAGTCAAAGGATGGATTTGATTTGCCAAGTCTTTCAAAAGCTCAAGTTGGATGACACGTCGCCGACACCACCGACCGTGCGCCAGGTATTGACAGCCTTGGTCCGCGAGAATCAAGAGCTTCGCACTGTGAATGACGTGTTGCGCCGTGAGAATGAGTTTCTTCGCGAGTCAGACACCGTCGCCGATTTGAGTCAAATGCCCCGTTGGATGAACATTCACAAAGTCAATTAACCCCTAGAATCGGTACCACTACTTTGTCATGCTGCCAATGGTAAGGGGGGGGAAACCGCTGTTATTGTTGGATTGGTGTGAGTCAAAACTTGGCTCATCTGAGGCGGAGTTCTTTACGTGGTGGCGTTATTGGCTCCGTGACAACAGACCATGTAAGAGACAACGACTTTTATAACAAATAAGTTATTTAAATAATGAATGTTTTAATGTTACATAATATAGAAAAACGCAATGTACCCTCATTTAAAGTTCTTTCGCCGATAGAAAAAATCTCTTTCGTGAATAGAAAAGTTCAGCTTTTTTTTTTCAGTCGACGGGGTCAAAAGTTCTTTCGCGAATAGCTTGTGCGAATAGGCAAACCCCAGATGTTTTACTCAAGGTGGAGGCCAACTATTTATTTTTAACCATACTCCCAAAAGATTGTCCCGTCATTGTTTTTGTAACCAATGGAACCCACACGGAGGGTGTCAGCAGTGAACACTCCTGGATACGCCTTCATAAGGTAATGCGCTCGGTGGTGTGCACGTCCTCTGACATTGACCTCTTGAAATGTGTGTTCAATGGGAAATTCGAGTGCAGCAACAATGTCTCGTTTTAAGACAGACTCAAGGTGGTGTTTGAAACGTCTGCGCACCCAACCATCATACGGGACATCACCGTCAGGCAAGGACTCAATACTGGTCACCGATGCAAGACCATAGACATCGCCGTTGATTTCATGCCAGAAATGAGCATCAACACCTTGGCGGGGCATTCCTTTCAAAGGTCCCTGTTGATAGTTCAAAACTTGATCAATGGTTTTGTGTTGGCGTTTTCCACGAATAACCATACTGATATCTTTGGGGTCCTTTCCACTTGGATTGGCGACCGGACCTACTGGACACAGTGCACGGTGTCCACTTTTCCAGTGCTCCTTTTGACATTGTTTCGAACAATATGCAACAGCAACGCAGGGACACTTTTTTAAAGATCCTTCACTGCCACAGTTGCTACAGGATTTTAGATCCGGGTTGAAATATATTGGCATGACTGCTTGTTCTGGCGCACTCACTTGTTCTGACACGGCCTCGTCACTCGACTCTGTTGTTGGCGACTGTTCGGTTGTCGAGGACTGCACAGCTGAAGTCATTAGGTTGTATTTTTTTCTGGTGTTACTTTTTTAATAAAGCTATTCTGCGATTTTCCTGCCTCGTAACCGGGAAGCAAGGTTCAAAAAAGTTTTTTTTCAATCCTCCACGTTTCAATCTAAAGATACAGTCAATCAAGTAGGGTTATGGTCAGTCCGATTGGAACTTTGGTCAACCCTCGAAAAATCACTCTCATGGACCTTGTCCTAACCTTGTCTTGTCCAACATTAGCACAGAAGAAGCCCATCATATTTATTGAGTCATGGGGCTACATCAATTTCTAGGTTAAGGTACTACGAAATGTTGTCATAATATTTAAAATTTTTAAATATTAAAAATAATTTTTCTGATATTTGTTAGAGATTCAACGTGTTTTAGGGAAAGGGGTTGGAGGTCTGTGCTTTCGCCAGCCATTCCTGTGCTTTGAACACATTTATCGTCACTCCCTGTCCAATTTCATAGCACCTGCTAATTTTATACATTGAAATACCATTCCCCAACTTTGCACTTTTTTCATACCACTCAAAAGATGTGGTAAAATTTACATCACATCCATTTCCCTTTTCATAGCAAACACCTAAATTAGCCATGGCAACACTGTTCCCCTGCTCTGCTGACTTGATGCAGAACTCCAATCCTTTCTTGTAATTTCTGACCGTGCCTTTGCCGTGTTGGTAGCAAATACCCAACATACACTGTGCCCAATGGTCTCCATTCGTTTCCTTTTCAATCTTCAAAAACATTTCAAATCCTTTCTTGAAATCTTGCTTCAAACCATTCCAACCCCAGTAATGACAATTTGCCTTAGCCATTGGCCAACCAGATGATGCAGAGGCCTCAATCATTATTTGACCACGCTCCATGTTCGTTTTCTTGAGAACGGTACCAAATGAATGTGCCGTTCCCTCCTCAAACAACCATTGACCTGGATGCTTCTCCTGCTCCTCTTCTTCTTCCTCTTCCTCTGCCTCTGTCAACTCGTTTTTTTGACGTTTTGATTTTTGTGAAGAGGAGGAGGAGGAAGAAGAAGAGCGACCATGCTTTGAACCTACAGCTGTTGCAGACAAAGAACTGCCCCCACTTGATGGCAGTCCTTCTCCCTGCAACTTATCCACATACAACAGATTCTGCTTAATCTTCTCCTCCTCTTTCTTCATTTCTCTCTCCTCATCATTAAACATGGAAGTTTGTTTGTAAAAACGTTCCAGTGGCTCCTTCATCTCATCACATACTTCTATTGCCTTATCCAGTACACCCTTAGCCTTGGCCAACGCGCTCTCCACCTTTTCAACTGTCTTCTCTGCTGCCACCTTCTGCTTCTCCGCCGCAGCAACATTCTTCTTTAACTTATTGCCTCTTCCTCCTCCTCCCAGTACTGCCTCTTTTGCTTTTTGAAGATTCATAAGTTCCTTGAGTACTTTTGAATGTTTCTCTTGGAGCTCAAAAACGTTTGCGATGCACTGCTGCTCAAGAGTGTTGAGTGCATTGAATATCGCCGGAGATAAGTTTCCTGAGAATTCAATGAACTGTCTCATTTTTTGAATATCAGTTGGACTAAGAACACAAAATTCACTTAATTTAGATCTTATTACCAGTTCACTAATCAATCCAATTGCTTTGAGCACCTCCTTTGAAGAGGAGGCTGTGAACAGAGGTCCTTGCAGTTGCTTCAACTGCTTCTGCAGACCGCTGAGACTGGTGTTCTCCTCCACCCACTCTTGAATTTGTGTTTTCATCACTTGATTTGGTATCAATGTAGTGTCCATTTCTTCTTGGGTCATTGGAGAAGTGGTCTTGCCCTCATTAATCCATTTCTCAATGGCTTCACGCTCATATGTGAAGCCGTCACTTGCAACAACAGGGTCGACCATTCGCTGGTACGAGATGGGTCCCTGCATGTGTTGTGGGCATTGTAGGAGGAGGTTGTTGTCCATTACAAAAAGGGAGGAGTTGATAAACTTGGGGCAAGTTTTTTATATTGAAGCCAATTTTGTTTTATTTGTTGCCCTAAATAATACTTCATTTATTGGTTTTTGTTGGGTTATGGACTCATATCCTTTCAAAAATTTTGTTCTTGCCTCTTTCTCTAAATACGGAATTCTTTTCGTCAATATCAGAAGGATTTCTGGGAAATTTGACCGCTGCACCAAAGACAAGACAGCCGCAAAATGGTTGCCTAAATCATTGCTTGTTAGCAATCCTGGGATCACCTTTTGGATGCATGCGCTGTATAACAAAGAATCTATGTTTGTTTTGCTCTTCATTAAAACAGTCAGAATGTCCATGGACAATACATTTTCAACATCATGAAAATAACCACGAGACAGTATGGTGAAAGTCATGGTCAAAATTTTTGATGTCAGACCATGATATATTGTTATCCACCATGAGTTTTGAAATGTCATCGTAAGAAACACCTACTTTAATGTTGTAAATGATATTGTTCAACAAAGAATCCTGAAGGTGGGAGGGCACCTTCATATTTGCCAGAAATTGCTCTGTTTCACCTGTCAGTACTTTTTTTTTCTTTGTTTTTGCTTTCTTTGCTGGCACCTGAATATTACTCAATACCAGTTCAGTCTCTGATGTCAGAGCAACGGTCTGTTTTGGGAAAGCTTGTTAAAAAAAAATATATGATTTAAATATGACTAAAAATTTAGTCGTTTGGAATTCATTATTGTATTAACAGCTTTTTAAGATATATTATTTTCTTTCATAAATTTATCTAATGCTCCAAACCTTTTTTTTATTGTGTATTTTTTTTCATATTGGTCTTCTTCATACCCCCAATGAACACTCAGGGTCTCCTCATTTAAAACAGTAATAAGACTATCCATAAATTCTTTCATCTTTTTTATTACTTCCCCACAATTTCCTTCGAAATATTTTTTACCTTCGTCATCAAAACCCAATCTTATCACAATTTTTTCTAACAACTTTTTAAAATCATCTAAAGTCATATGTAATGGGTTTTTTATACAGTAACAACTCATATACCACCCTTTATTATTATAATACCACTCCTCTATATTATCAGAATCCACGCCAATAATTACTTGATGTAAATTATGAGCAAATTTTCCAAATACACCAGGTGATATTTCATTATTCCTCCACACATTCGGTTGGGTTCTTAAATTAAGAAATGATTTCATAATTTTATTAATGTATTCTTGACTTTTAGAAAAAACATCACTTATTCAGAACTTGTTCCATGTTTTTTTTACAAATACTAACGTGACGACATTAAATGCGAGTGAGGCCGCTGTAGACTCTCCTTGCTAGTGGGTGGCCTGGTAGCTAGTTCGAATGCTCACGATATTAGTCATCACATTCGCTCTTTATGAACGTGTGACCGGTCATAAACGCCGGTACACGAAGTAACGTACAAGTTATATATGCACACGTTTGTTGGCATTGAGGGTTGTTATTAAAGTAGATGCTTTAGTTACTGATGGTTCATCCGTTTGTAAAATAAGAATAGTTTTGTCAATACATATACACATAATTATGACCAGAAATAGCTTTTAGAAATTCAGTTCCTGAATTCCTCTCTGTGGATTACGTGCGTTGGCTCTTTCTTTTGCTCTTCACGTTGGTGAGCAGATTTGAGATCCGTGCTAATTTCAGAACAAGCTACGTGTAAGTTTGAGAAATTATCAGGGTCTCTACTGTATTTAAACTCATCTGCATATAGGACTACGCGTGGATCATTTTCTTGAACAGCTTGCCACCAATACATTAGTGACAACTCTGT
>Ga0206129_10006229_pt1 | contig 12213 bp, 7 predicted proteins | sample Helgoland_Spring_8_FD_148616 | JGI IMG/M metagenome (GOLD analysis project Ga0206129, IMG submission 148616) | Pelagic subsurface seawater microbial communities from Kabeltonne, Helgoland, North Sea - Helgoland_Spring_Bloom_20160502_2 | ecosystem: Environmental > Aquatic > Marine > Epipelagic ...
GCGAAGCGGTTGTGGAAAATTCAATTATGCAATGGCATTGTGCTTTAGCCCGCGTCCCGGTCAACGCATGCGCCTCCAATGGAACACTGCGGTAAAGTACCCTGAAGGGCATACACACGCAGCTACGGCTCGAATTCTACGCCAGAGCCGTTGCAACCACCTCGACAAGCTCGGGGCAGGCAACCTCGACAAGCTCGGGGCAGCCAACCTCGACAAACTCGGGGCAGGCAACCGCAATAGAGACATCAGCCATTGCAGATTAAATCTTCCACAACCGCGGCGTATCACGCTACGCGGCACACAGCTAGGCTTCCGTGCGGCGGTTAAGCCTCCTCAGCGTCGCAGCACAGCCTCAGTCCACCGCGTGAGACGAAGTCTTTTAGTCGGTGCGAGAAATAGCCTCGTGCTGGGCGTAGCCCGACAGCGCGTAGGTGGTGAAATGCAACGCATTTTGCCCGAGTCCCGCTTAGAGCACTTCCACAACTCCAACTAGCTTATCTATTACTTCCCGATCTGGTCGAGGGTTTTGTGATCGTCCGCCTTCACATCAGCGGCGGTGGCCTTCATCAGCCATGGCACGGCGTTGCGCATGAAGGTGTTGTAGCCGGGCACGCGGCTCCTCTCGTCATGGCCGAGCGTGCAACACAGGACAACGCCCTTTTTCTGCTGTGCCAGGAAGATGCTGGGGTAGGCCTCGCCGGTCGTCCGCGAATGCGATGTGGTCAACACGCTCCATTTGGAGGCGTCTTTGTTGGGCGTCATGCGATAGAGTTCGTCGACAATTTCAAAGGATGCGGGCAGCCCCTTCATCAGCGGGTGGTCGGCTTGATTGACCTTAACATCAAAGGTCACGCCGCCCTTCTCATGGCCTTTGGGAATTCCACCGACCATGGTGTTCAGCTGCGGCCAGCCATGACGAATCCATGTGCCCGCATGCAGCAGCATGATGCGACCGCCGCCGTCGAGGAAATCCTCAAACGCTTGCTTGAACTCCGCCGTGTACGGAACGTTACCGCAGGCCATGAAAATATCGCTGCTCTTCAGCGCCTTGGTTGCTTCCGCGACATCTTCGGTGTAGATGACCGTGGCCAGCCCGTCCTCCTCCAGAAGCGTGCGGTCTAGCTCGCCGTAGCACAGCTTGTAATTGTGGTGCCTATCTCCGCCGAGCATCAGAACCCTAGCGGGCTCGGCTCCGATCACTTTAGCCGCCAGACCGCCGAGCAGAATGAACGCCCCTATAAATACTGTCATCAATCTCATCGCATGATTCCTCGTTTGTGTGTTACTTATTTTTTTTCGGAGCAAACAAGCCCCGCTTCATTCGCAATTCATTTAGTTCTGCCGGGGTAAACATAGTCTTCTGCGAGGCCACCTTCTTGCGTACTGCAGCAACCTGCTCTTTAGTCATCGGTTCTTTCCAATTATTAAAATTCATCCCGATATACGTCATCACCTCTGCGATCTGCTGATCATTATAAACGTTCTCCATAGCAGGCATCATACCTCCGCTATAAGGCTTACCATCGAGTTCAGCACCCGCCTGGCCCTTAAGAATAATTGCGGTAGCGACATCGGGCCACCATCTAATCCAACTGTTGCGACTTAAACTCGGGGCCACCAAACCCTCTCCACTCTTCACGCCCTTACCGTCCAAACCATGACAACTAGCGCAGAGCAAATTGTATATCTTAGCTCCAGCCTTAGACACGGGATCGAAACTAGCCTTAGCCACTTCCTCGGCTTGAACCTGCTTATACCTCTTCACTAAAGTCATGTCAGCAAGGTCTTGATCAAGCCTACTTTGTATAGACTGAAGCGAAGGAGTTGGACGAGCATGAAAGCTGAGGTAGACCTGCATCCGGACATCCATGTCGTCGCTAGCCTTCATCGCCTCAACCTGCGCTGCCATCTCTTGATCTCCGCCATGGAGAAATTCCTCGCTCAGGTGTATCGCCGCAACCTGAACCTGCGCCGACGCATCACCGAGGGCCGCAACCACGGTGTCCCGACTCAAAGAGTCCAGACCTCGTAGTGCCCACATGGCTAGCATCTTTGCGACAGGATTTTCCGTCTGCTTAACAAAAGTATTCAAGTCAGGAACAACGGACTTATCCCCTCTTATCACCAGTAGCTTTTGCGCATTGTCACGCACATGGCCACTGCCATGTTCAAGAAAAGGAATCAGCTCCTTGCTCGATTTACTGAGCAGCTTTGGAACCTTGAGAGGTGCTTTATCATCAGGCACTAGGCGGTAAATACGACCATTGCGAAACACCTCTAGCATTCCCCATTCCTTAACCCGCTGATAACGCTTTACCTTAATATTAGTTCCCTTGGTAGGAAACCATTCTTTCTCCTGAATAATACCGCGGTACATATCGGAAAAATAGAAGCAACCATCAGGACCCGATTCCGACCAAACGGGCCTAAAAAACGGATCACTACTGCGGATAAATTCCGACCCCGGGAAATAGTTATAGACCTTACGTATACCCTCTTCTTTTTTAAACTGGTTCAAACGAATCAGTCGCCCTACCGGCTCACAGGTGGCTAAGCTACCGCTAAATTCAGGCATCAAAGAACTTCGAATAACGGATTGACCACAATTTGCGGAAAACTCTTTCAGCACCCGATTCTTCTTAAAGTCATAGCCTCCTCCGGTTTGGTCTTCTACTCGGCAGATGCTATGAGGCGTATCAAACTCAGGACCTCGCTCTATATCCTTAGTATGAGCGATTAAATAACCACCAGGAAACTGAAAGTAATTTGCATTCTCATGCGCACCCGCTTCTGTGCCGTATATTCGTCCGTCATCATCACGGGCAAGCCCCCACTGTGAAAAACGGCCAATGTTATATCCCTTGGGCTCAAGCTTACCTTCATGGTAAGTAAAGCGATTATAATTATTATAGATCACATTATCGATATTCCAGATGAGTCCTGAGGACTGTTTCTCAATATTTCCAGTATGAAGCCCGCCATCCCAGACCATTTCCCGACCATCAGAAACGCCATCTCCATCCTTATCATGATAGGCCCATATGGTCTCAGAGTCCGTAAGGATGACATATACTTTATCCCCCATAGGCAGGACGTTTCGAGGCAAAACGACATTATCGATAAAGACCGTCCGCTTATCCATCTTCCCGTCACCATTCGTATCCACCAGCTTTACTACACGTGAGATCTTATCCTTGGCACCGCTACCTTCCTCATCCTGCATATAGGTCAACCACTCACAGACGTACATGGATCCATCCTCGTCAAAGGCAAAAGTAACAGGCTCTTGCACCATGGGCTCGCTGGCAACAACCTCCAGGTGGTAACCCTCAGGAACCTCGAAAGTACTCAGCGCTTCTTCAGCCTTAAGGGCTTTGAAATACTGATCCTTCCGTTGGTATGGCACATCGTCAGGGACCTTGGACGGTTCCTGAAGCATGATCGTAGTGCCCAATGCGCCCACGTTTGTGATCTTAAATTCGCCTGCACTCGCAGCGATTCCATCAATGGTAACGCTAACCGCTAAGATTGCAGACTCCCAGTAACCTTGAGCACTGTCGCCCCCATTCGAACGGATGGTAAAGCTAGCCTCAGAACCGGTTTCAAAGTTCAGGCGCAGATGTTTCAGCTTCGAAATATGGTTAGGATCGGGATCCGTACCATACATATCGGCGAGGATAAACTGCCCGGTTCCCCCAGCCAACATGTTCACCGTAGTTTTTGAGTTCGAAAAAGAGCCTACCTCCAATTTGCCATTGAGGATGTTAACATTCGAAGCATGCGTACCGGTAGCAAACATGTCATCCACATACGCATAACCGTTTAGCAAACTCAAGGTATTGGAATGGTCGCCGCCAAACTGGCTCCACATCGTAAGTTTGCCAGATATATCCAAGTTTTTATAGGCAAAGGCCGTATTCGAGGCATCATCAATCTCAAGGGTACTGTGCAAGCTAGATCCGACTTCGTCTCCACCACGCATAGATAAATTAGTACCCGCTAAAGTTCCGCCTGTCTGACGTACCGCTACACCATGCCAAGCATCCCATCCCGTGGCGGTCTCTGCAGTGCCCCCGGAAAACAAGCCTGGATGGCTAGCGCTCGGCAAACCGTTATCCCAGCTATTCGTGGTAATACTGTCAATCGAACCCTTTGTGCCTGCAGTGTTGTTATACACCACATCGATCAGCGGACCAGTACCGGTATAGGTCGTGGTCGGAACCAGATTTGTATGCGCCGCCGATGCGCTTCCAGCAACGGCTGGCAACACCATCATCACTAATAATTTCTTCAGGGCACCTCTGAAAAGACCGTTTTGACGGCGCGGGTTAGGTTGTTTCGTATTTTTTATCATAATTGATGCTGGTTCGGTTCAATTCTCGAATGATGGAAGTGACTGATTTTTAGATTTGATTGGTTCGTTGTTCCGTTTTCCCTGGGAATTTTCGCTAACTTTAGGTCTATCGACGCAGATATACAATGCAGTCCATATCGTAGACTAAGACTTTAAAGTGAATTCCGGCAGTTTAATTATCTCACCACCCGCCAAAGCGGATTCATGCGCCAGTATTCCCACGCAAGTGATATTTGCTGCTTCTCTAGCGTTTGGATAAGGCTCCGTATCTTCAACTAGTGACATAATAAACTGATGAGCTAAATGAGGGTGAGACCCTCCGTGTCCAGCACCTTGCGCAAAAGATAGATGCTCATTATCATCATCATACACGCCCTTAGTGGTGTAGGCCTGAATCTCCTTTGGCAGCAGGTGGGCATAGTCCGGAACTTTGACACGCTCGGCGATTTCTGGCTCCGGCTTGCTGCGCGTGTGAATGATAGGATCTTCACCTTCGATGAGTGGCCACTCATAAGCCTTCTTTGAACCGTAGAAGTCAAAACTCTCGCGATACTGGCGGGCGACCCCATAAAGCGAACGATAGACGCGGGCCGAAAGATCGGAGTCCTTAAATTTGATATGACAAGTTTCTATGGCGAAAGGCGAATTATACTTTGCGATGTAAGATTCGTCTATAGTTCCAGAACCGAAACAAGAAACGTACTCTGCTTCCGCCCCGGTCAGTCCAAGCATCGGGCTTACGCAATGAGTGGCATTGTGCATGGGCGGAAAACCTTCCCAGTATTCCGGCCAACCTTCCATATCCTGAACATGGCTCCCCTGCAAGAACTGCATCTTACCGAGTGCTCCCTTATCGTATAGCTCTTTAGCAAAAAGAAACTCACGACTATATAAAACCGTTTCCATCATGCAGTATTTCAGCCCGGTCTCTTCTGCCAGCTCTACAATCTGCCTACATTCGTCAACCGTGGTTGCCATGGGAATGGTGCAAGCTACGTGCTTACCGGCTCGAAGCGCCTTAAGGACCTGCGGCGCATGTGAAGATACAGGAGTATTGATGTGAACGGCATCGATCTCTGGATCCTTAAGCATCTCATCATAATCCGTGTATCGCTTTTCTACTCCAAAGTAATCCCCTACCTTATTTAGTTCAGACTCTGTGCGCTGACAGATGGCATACATATTTGCCTTCGGGTGCTTCTGATAAAGCGGGATAAACTCCGCACCAAAACTCAAACCTACGATGGCTACATTTATTTTCTTATCACTCATCATTCTGCTGTCTCCTTAATATTCGTGCTGATCGTTTCTTTTAAAAATTTCAGCCCCTCCTCGGCAAACTGGTCCTGACTGTCCGCTAAGTGCCGCCAAAAACAAACCGCGCCAGCAAGTTCCTTTATCTCCGGCGTAAAGCTCTCGATAACGATCATACCATGGTAGTCGATTGCTTCGAGACCACGACTAATCCCTGCCCAGTCGGTCTGGCCGGTGCCCGGTATCCCACGGTGATTTTCTGAGACCTGAAAATGCGTGAGCAAATTTCCTGCTGAGCGTATCGCGGTCTCCATATCCGTTTCCTCGATTGCCAGGTGAAACCCATCTAAGGCAATTCTAGCCGCTGGGTGATCAATGTCTTTAACCAGACGAACGGCGTCCGCAGTCGTATTGACTAAATCTGTTTCAAAACGATTCAAAGGTTCGATGGCAATACTCACCCCGCGTGCTTCTGCTTTTTCGCAGACGATTTTCAAATGCTTGACTGCCTGCTCCCATTCTTGCTTGCGTTGCGCATCGGGTATCATTCTGGCTTTGCCGACTGCGGAATACATCGGGCCTGCGAAATGCGGACAGCCCCAAGATGCAGCCAGGTCCAAACAGCCCTCGATGTAATCTAAACTTTGCTGAACAACAGCAGGATCAGGATGGGTAAGATCACGGTCTGCGCCAAAGGCGCCACAGACGGATAACTTAAGACCACTATCATCGGCAGCAGACTTGACGAGGTCGGCATCAAAGTGATCAACCGCCTCAACACCAATTTCGACGACATCATATCCCATTTCTTTGATTTTTAGAAATAGACCGATGTCCTCATCCTTAAAAGGACTCGTCCAGAGAAACGTGCTGACACCCCATGAAACATTCATGGTAGAAGAATCGCATAGATTCTATTATTCAGCTTGTAGCAGAATCACTAATTTGTGTATAATTCGATCATATGGCTAATTTTAGTAAATCTTTTTGGGAAAAAGAAGTGAATCATCAGTCATCCCTCCTACCCTTACTTAACCAGCTTAAAGATGTTTTCTTCTTCGCGAAAGATCTCGAAAGCAGATTGATATACGCAAATCAAGGACTTATAGAACATTATGGCTTTGGAGACCTTGAAAATTTATTAGCTACAAATGATTACGATATACACGCTCATCATATCGCAGAGCAGTTCATTCACGATGACCAGCGGGTCATCAAGAGCGGTGAACCCTTATATGATCTGATAGAGCTCTTCCCTGATAGGTATGGTATCCCCCAATTATACCTTACCAATAAACTTCCTCTTTATAATAAAAAGAATCAGATCTGTGGCGTTTGCGGAACGGTACAAAGCCTTGAAGCATCTCAGCAGAGACTAGCACCTTACATGTCCTTAGCACCAGCCACTGATTACATCAAAGCACACTATTGCGAAGCCATCAAAAGCGAAGACTTAGCAAAACTGGTAACACTCTCAATTGCTCAATTTAATAGGAGATTTAAGGACCTGTTCAAACTCACCCCCCAACGTTACATCACTCGAGTTCGAATACTAGAATCCTGCAATCTACTAATGAAGACAAATAAAACGGTAACAGAAATTGCCATTGAGTGCGGCTTCTATGACCACAGCCATTATACGCGAGAATTTAAGAAATCCATGCATTTAAGCCCCAAGCAATATAAACTAAAGAGTATTAATTAATACTGTAATGGAGAAATCTCCTAGGCAGAAAAATTCGAGTCCAAGCAGGCAGCTAGACAACTGTATCACTTGGCAATGTAATCAATTACAGTCGCCTCATCCAATATCGGCAGTAGTTTATCTATAAAAGCTTTGTGCTCCGGATGCGGTAGATACGCCTCAAGATCGGCCTTATGCTTAAAGGTAACAAAGAAGCAATGTGTATACCCGTTATCTAGGCCTTCAGGACTAATATTTGTCCCCCACTCATAATCCTGCACCAGATCAATCTTATCTTTAAGTGCAGAAAAATCATTCTCAATCTGACGCACCTGCTCTTCAGAAGCATCAGCTTTAAATTTAAAAAGGACCACATGACGATATGCGCCCCCTTGAGTAGAATTACATCCAGTAGAAATCATAACAACTAATAGGCTTAAAATTAACACTCTCATTGAGCCTTCAAACTGAATAAAATCCAAGAGCTTTAAAAGCTCTAAAATAGTATCTCTTCAGTTAATGAGTGGTTGAATATTTATTCCAAAATACACTCAGGGTTGGGTATGGATGGTATCGGAGCGTTTGTTTCTTTCTGCCAGGCACTCATCTCTTTTTTCAAGCGTGATGCCAGCTCGGGCATTGAATCGATGATGTTATTCTGCTCACCTGCATCTTTGGAAAGATCGTAGAGCGCGAAGCTTTTGTCTTCGAGGAACTGAATCATCTTGTATTGACCGCGCACCATACTCGTCGAAGGGAAACCACGCCATGAGGTGGTCTTGCCATCCAGCAGGTCGAACTCCAAGCCGATCCCCCAGAGGTAGAGCGGAAAGTGCCAGAACAGGCAAGCTCGTGTCGGAGCACAGTTCGGACCGCTGGAGTAGGCTTGGGTGAAGTTGATTCCGTCGGCGGCAAGCTGGTCTATATTAGGTGTTTCATAAAACTTCGCCCCCATATATCCCACATCCTGCCAGCCGAGATCGTCCACCAGAATGAAAATAATATTCGGTTTATCGGTTGGCGCTCTGCGTGTTTCCTCTGCGGCAACTCCAATGCCGCAGATACCCAGAGTGCAGAAGCTGAGTGCTGCAAATAAAAGCGTATGCTTATTCATGGGAACCTCTTTATTTGATGTCACAATTCGTTTCGTAATTTGCAAAGCTGGCATTTTCCTTAAAGACAAGCGCAACGCCTTCTGGAGCCGACACGTTCACTTGCAACTGCCCTCTCTTCAATTTCCATGCGACACGCACCGGCCCCTTAGGCGTCGCCATGGCACCGGAGGCTGAAGTCAGATCACCGAGCCATGGGCTGATCTCAAATGCTCGACCACCTGCCTGTGTTTGGCGGATGCCGAGAACAATGCTGTTCAGGAAACTGATCGGGCTGGAAGCCCAGGCATGGCAATGGCTACGTGTCGGAAAGCCCCGGGTATCGAAATGGCTACCGGCAAACATTTCCCATACGGTGCTGGCACCAGCATCAATCATCGGCTGATATTTGCTGCGGATGGAATCGAGTAGCGCGTCATACTCGCCGGCCTTTTCAAGCGCTTCATACATAAACTGCATCGCGAACGGCGCACCGATCGTGGTCATTCCTTTCGGCGGATGGAGCAAGTTATTGAGCGCTTTGTCCCGAATTGCGGATGAAGCCACATCGCACATGATCGAAACCATGGAGGTGTGCTGGCAGGTTTTACCACTCGGCTTACCAGTGGTATCGAGCAGCGCATCCGGGTAGCTGCTTTTTGCATCGTCCCACTGCGCGTTGATGGCGCGGATCAGCTTATTGCGCCGCGCACGAATCTTTTTCAGCGCGGCGACATCGCCCAGCACCTCGGCACATTTTTCGGCAGCCTGCTGGGCACCAGCCAACAGCATGCTGTTGTGCAGCACCGTTTCGTTCTCGTCGTCGATCGGGGTCCAGTCGAGCATGTTCCACATGGGGCCACTAAAGAGGCCATGCTCATCTTTGTATTGCTCCGCACCCTCCAGATTTTTCAGGACGGCAGGCCAAAGCTTTTTCAGGAAGCGTTTATCACCACTGTGGAAATAGTGTTCCCACACGTGAATCCCCCACAGGAAACTCCAGGCCGATAGTATGCAATCCCATGCCGACGGCACTTGACAACCCACCATTGGGAAATGCTCCAATGACTGCGCACCGAGCTCCAGGCTACGCGCGGAGACATCGTAGTTACCATACGCAGCGTAGGCATAAAGCGCTTCATTACGAGCATCGCCAATCCACAAGGTCTGCTCGTAGAGCGGACAATCGGTAAAGGTATCTTCCATGCAGAGCTGCAAGGTGCGCTCCGACATTTTCCAGATTTGATTCAAGGCAGGATCACTCGACTTAAATGCTTCGACCGGATGGACCGGAGCGGTCGATTCAATGATGCGCACCGACTTGATTTCCACCGGTGTCTTTTGCTTGCGCAAGGTGACAAACAGGTATTGCCCGGCGCGGCGCTTGAGGGAGGTAAAGCGGTTGACACCTTTCTTGGTAATGTAGCGCAGACCGTTGCGGTTGAACGGCAGCGTGTGCTGAATGGTGCCATCGGGTGTGATGTATTCGACGGCGTTCAGATCCACAATCACACCGGCCTCAGCTTTAATCGAGAATTCAAAATAGCCGCAGGTCTGCTCGCCGAAATCATAGCAGAGTTCCACGTCGCCTGTTCGAGAAGGATGGACGATTTCATCGCGGACGACTCGTCGAGCCGTCCCGACCGCTTCGCGCTTATAGAATTCAGCCGCGGGGTCATGCATGAAGACCTGCTCTTGCGGCAGGTTCAGTGCAGAGAACCCAGTTGGGTATTGTTCAATGGCCTTCAACCAGCGTTTTTTAACCTTTTGAGCCTCTTTGTGCTCAAACGAAAACCAGCGGCGATCATTATCGAGGAACAGGCATTTTTCAGCGACTTCAACCGTCCAGTCGCCCCACCCCTTCAGGTTGAGCCACGGAAATGCGAGCTCTTTATTATGACCGTAAAAACTGATGCAGAAAAACTGCACGGTATGCTTGCCCGGCGAGAGCGTCACCTTACCGGTTTTGCGCAGACGTCCATTCACAGATACCTGCCACTCTTCGGATGCAAAGTTAAACTGCTGCTTCGAGCGGACGCTGAGCGTCGTGCTCAACACCACCGGTCGGCTGGAATAATGATTGGCTTCGATCAGTTCGCCATGCGCCAACTGCGCGACGGGCACGCACCAATGCGGCGCATTCTTTTTGACGTGGGCAACGGTCGGCTCGCCTTGCGGACGGCGCGGCTTCTTCGTCAGCAGGCCGGTATTGCGCACGACCAGTTTCCCAGGACGTTTGAGCTCAACGGCCGGTTGCCAGTCGAGTGCGTTCGCAAGGCGCGCATCGTATTCCTCGAACGCCTCCATCTGGATCGAGGCTTTAGGCGTCCACTGCTGCCACGCCTGCGAAGGCGCGGCCTGCCAGGTGGAGTCGGTGCCGATTACATTGCCATCAACCAGCAGTGCGGCGCGTAGCCCCGCCGCCTGTGGAATCTGGTGAAAGGTGCCGATGCCGAAGTAGCGGGCAATGACCTCGATCTTATTGCTGCCCGGCTTGAGCGCAGCGGAAATATCGTGTTCGTCATATTGGTAATGATCGGGATAGGCGCGCGCCGGCCCATCGTGTATCCACTTGCCGTTAATCGAAACGCGATACCAACTGTCCGCCGTAATCTGCAGACGCCCAGCGTCGACTGCATGAACCTCGAACTCGCGCGAAAAGAGTACGGTTTGATTGTAAGACTGCGCATCATGCTGAGCGCACCAGATCCATTTAGATTGTTTCATTGTTCATTCCTTGTTGCCCCCTGCGCTCGTAAAGAGGTTTCCAGGATGAGTATTAATAATATCTCAGTTTCTTTAGACGATAATTTTTACAGCTGAAGCCTGACACACGCGCAACAACAAAAAGCAACAAAGTGTAACTATAAGCACAGCGCAGTCACCTTGCTATAGGCAAGGCTGAAAAACTGATTGCTCTCGACGAGATGCAGCAAGAGCTTACCCCCACGAACAGCGCCATCGCGGTGATCGATGAATGGAAGTTAAGGATTTCTGGGCAATTATAGTCTTAGTTTCCGCGAAGGGAAAGCCTTAGCGCGCAGCGCCCCTTATTACGCCCTTGGGTGCTAACTAGGTGCTTGTTAAAAGAATCACAGCGAATAGGCGTGGCCGTATTATTTTTCACAAGCATTGCTGCGCCATTCCTGAGGGTGGAGCTTGCGACTGTAGGGGTGCACTTGCGCAACGGTATCCATCCACTGTTCCCAATCGACGCCGGCGGGCAGTGGTTCGTCTGGGTATTTGGTGGTTTGACTGCCCCAACCATGCCAACGGCGTTTCCAGTTCATGTGTGCAGTGATTCCTGTGACATCTTTGATAACACCCGCTTCGACCCATGCTTTAAATTGAAAATAATTAGGCCCCGAGTGGCCTTGGTTGCCCATTTGAGTGGCGAGTTCGGGGTGCCTAGCTGCCATCCCGATGAGTCGCTCACTTTGACCGAAGGTGTGCGCGAGTGGTTTTTCGACGTAGACGTGTTTGCCGAGCGACATGGCTAGCATAGTCGCGGCGAAGTGCGAGTGGTCGGGCAGTGCGATCAGCACGGCATCGATTTGATCCCCCATTTTGTCGAACATGACGCGGAAGTCGTTGTAGCGAGGTGCATCCGGATGTGCTGCTAGGGACTCTTGTGTGTGTTTCCCTTGCAGGTCTATGTCGCAGAGGGCGACGACGTTGCAGTGGCCTGAGCCAAACAATACTTTGAGGTCGCTGCCACCTTGATTACCGATGCCGATGACGGCGAGATTAACCTTTTCGCTGGGAGCGAGGCCAGTGGAGGATTTATTGCCGAGGGCGATGTAGGACGGCAGAATCGTCAATGCGCCGAA
>Ga0206129_10006231_pt1 | contig 12212 bp, 11 predicted proteins | sample Helgoland_Spring_8_FD_148616 | JGI IMG/M metagenome (GOLD analysis project Ga0206129, IMG submission 148616) | Pelagic subsurface seawater microbial communities from Kabeltonne, Helgoland, North Sea - Helgoland_Spring_Bloom_20160502_2 | ecosystem: Environmental > Aquatic > Marine > Epipelagic ...
CCTCGACATCTCCGCATATCATGCAGTGTGGTGCTTGGATATGAGCAAACATTGCTTTGAATTGTGGTCCCATTGCTAGAGTACGAGGATTTTCTACTAGCATATGAGGTTGCCCTCGTGCTAGTTTATGACTGCACTCTCTTTTGTGGCACTTTCAATCATTTTTTTGGCATACTTGCGAACAGTAGTAGACATTTTCACAACGAGCGCATTTTTGTAAGTTCTCTTTTATAATGTAGCATTTGTGGCAGCGACGTAGAGTATTTGTCGTGACATCCAGTTCCTGACCTTTAATCAAACATTGATTTTCACAAAGGGCTACAGAACCTTTTTCATGCGACCCGCCAATATGGGTCTGATTATCCGCTTGAATTTGTCCGCTGCCAAGGACCACTGCTTCGCACGGGAAGGGTTTAATCTTCGCTATATGAGCCAAAGATACCAGGTCCGTGACCCAAGCTGCGTTGCAGGAATTAATACGCCAAATCAGACCGTCAACTGTGCATGCATAATGAAAAGCCGGTGCTAAGATATGCGGACAAGCGCCAACACTCTGTAACTTATGAATACCAGGCGATAACTGCCGGAGTCGGGGCATCAGAAATCCTGGGCTGTTGTTATGCAGTACGAGATCTACAAACTCGAGCTTCGTGAGGATTGCCCGTGATGAGGTATCTGAATTCAAAGGCGTGGCAAAATCATCTGCATTTTCAATTGGGTTTTGCATCTCCTCGATTGGAAGGTTGATGTCCCCGCTTTTAAAATTCAAATATTCTTGTTCGTTTGAATATGGGAGGACTTCGTTTGAGGTAGCATGTTTTTGCCCTTGCTGCTCACCTTTTTTATTCTTTGCGGACTTCGTCTTCTTGTCGGCGAAGCGCAAGTCTTTGCGCACTGCGCTTATCTCTTTGGAGGAATCGTGGCTTGTAGCGTTACTGAAGTCAATTCCTCCCTCGCAGCGAGCCAGAAGAGACACGTTGTAGCCTCGAGATACGAGAGCAGCGAGCAGGAGGGCGGAACAGCCGGGCAAAAAGCAACAACTTGCTTAGGAAGAGGAGTCCATAAAAAAGCTCCTACAGAACTGTCGTTTGCTTTCTGTAGCCAGTTTTCGAACCTCGGCAATAAGAACGATGGCCTCGCCGATATCTGCTTTGGACAAGGAAGACTTAACGTCCCTTATATCTTTCCTTGGTATGCGGCTATCCCGGACATGCTGTTGGAGTGCCGTGAACCTTCGGACTTTGAATTTATAGCTACTTATGACCCACGACCGCCGCCGTAGCCCATTATTACTAAGCAAACTCTACGATCTATGCCTACAGATATTTAGGCAAACTGTTACCGCCTGCGCGATCTTAAAGTTGTGACACCCGCCCCTGCAGCTGCCACCAAAGAAAGAGTAGCTAGCACTGCTTGGGGTTTAGTGAGAATGCTCTGTGAGGAATTGCCGTCTGGGATCAAATATTTTAGAGCTTTTTTGCGTACATTATACAAATTTATGAGGTCCTCATATGTGCTTATACCCGGCAGAAGTGAGTTGTCTGTGCGAGGGGACAACATCACGTACCCAACGAGTATAATCTCTCTATGTAGACGTTTAGGTATTAATATCGCTTCCCTCTCCTCGTTGGCATCCATTACCGGCGCATAGCAATCTGAAGCCCGTCTTAGGCGTTCCTGTGCACTTGGTGCACTTTTCCGCGCGTTTGCTAAGGCCCTGTAAAAATTGTAATCCGTGCGAATACAGAGGTTATCCGTTGTCTTTCCATCTCCACAGCCAAGCGGCACCTTTTTGACTTTATCCTCGAACGCCAGATCTTTTATACTACCCAACACATGCCCTAAGCGCATTCTAGCATGAGATATGGCATTAAGCGATTGTCTTTTTGAGTCTTCAGTACCTGAGAACCACTTATATATGTCGCTGGGATAAATTGTAGATCGTTCATTTTTTGCCTGATATATAAGAGAGGTGGGGATTGCAAAACAAGTCACTGCACCAAGGTAATTAAGCATATCCATATGCCCATGCTCGAATGCGTTTGAAGGCAACTTGAAAAAGTCTTCTAACGCATACAGCTCAGGCCAACAAAGCGGTTTCTGATACACCGGGGTAGTCCACAACCACCCATCTTCTGTATACTGCTGGACCGAACCCGCATGCAGCGGATCCTGCAAATCCGGAACGAAACCATCTGTGCCGAAACACACATAAGTATATTCTTCGGTATTAGGTTTGATATTAGATCGATGTCCGCCAATTAGTGCGCGGAGGTTCTCGCTAAGTTCTTCGCTTACATCTGTTAAGTTGAGTTTCGCTGGGCCTTTTGAAACATCCACGGGCTGTATTATAATTTGCATTTCAGAGTACGTAAGATTATCTTATGCGATCCTTGCCTAGGCAGCACTCTAGACCAACATAAGCGGCTGAAGGAGCGCGTCTGCAATCCGCATATTTCGGACTTTGTTGATAGCCGCCATAGCTAACACCTCTATGCTCCTTGTGATTCGGAGAGTGCGTTTCTACGGCTATCAGCTCCTCGCGCCACCACCTGCTCGCCTTGATCGTGTTTTCGGCAATCTTTTGCAAGGGAATCCCATACTCTTCGAGGTTACGCCAGAGTGACAGTCGACATAATTTGCCCAATCGCGAGAGCTGGTCACCGCTCCACACGTCTTCTTCGGCGAACTTCCACAGGCCTCTAAAAGCCATGAGCAACCCTCCTTCACTGATGAAAGCATCAAAACAAGGCATGAACGGAAGGGGGCGTTGCGAGGATTTATTGAATATCCCGGCCTTGCAGCTTCCTTTGAGTTCTTCCAAGACAAGTTCAGTATCTGAGCAAAGTTGCACATCTTTCAGCGTAAACGCCGCAAGGGGCTTCTTGTCGACATGCTGGAGCAATTTGCACGCAAAGAACTCTGAGAAAGGGGCGGGTTGAACATTTACATATGCTCGCATCACATCTTCAAAGATGTACGCGGACAGTTCATCAGAGGGCGTCCCCAGAAGAGCTTCGTAGATGAGGCGAGCTGTGCTTTTGGACTTCAATCTGGGCATGATTTAACACCGGGGTGTGCTGCGGTTTGAGCAACAGCTCGCGTCAGAGTGATCGAAACAAAGCGTTGACAGTATTGCCACTTTGTAAAGACAGTAGCAATGCTCATCTTGCACCACAACACCTCCCAACTATAATATATACACAAACTCTCCTGCGTTCATTTATTGGACGGTGTGAATGACATAATGAACAAATTACGGATTCGTAAGACAACGTATCATAGCAACAATGTCAGAAACGAGAATACAAGGTGCGACGTTAGATGACAGCAGTGATGTTGAGCTAACTGTCGAGCTTTTGGAGTTCATGCAAGCCGTCAAAGACAAGGCTAAACGAGAGTGGAACAAAGGAGATGCAGGGAGACTGGAAACGCCATTCCATGCTCTCCTTGTTGTCCTGAAATCGAAGTACGAAAATAAACTTGCTACTTTGGTTAGTCGCGCAAAAAAGGCTGGAGAGAACATCAAATTGTCCACCTCGTTAGCCGAAGTATTTACTAAGCAGAATTTGTCTACCCCAACCGCTCGCAAATATGCCACTCTCCTGAAACGCATCTTGTCAACCCTCGATATGCCCTTGGGTTTTGTTGAGTCATTGCGCCTCGTTGGTTCTTTGAAGCAATCTGCGCCAGATAAAACGCTTTGCAAGTTTGGCGCTTTGCCAAAGGATGATCCGGGGCGGAATCGCCTTGAGAAGTGGGTAGAGATCATCCGTAACGGGACTCGGAGCCAATCAGTCTTGAGCATCCGGAATATTATCAGTTTTTATTTGAATGCTTGCTTGCCAGCTTTAGATCTGGATCTGTATAATTGGCCCGAAGATGTAGCGACGCATTTGTCAAATTTCCTTTCTCATCATCCGCATGCTTTGAGCAGTATTGTGGGAGATGCTGGGAACTCGGTTGTGAAAACAGGAAGATTAAAATTTCTGCTGAATGATGTCCTGGAAACTAACATCGAGGTCCCAAAGTCGCGCAAGAGACCTGCTCCAATCGAAGATGGAGACGATGACGATGGTCATGACGCGCACCGCATTTCTTCAGAACATTTGGAACTTTTGTACCAAGCAGCGAGCAAAGAATTACTGGATGAATTGATATTCTTGCTCATGTTGACCACTGGGTTGCGAATTGCAGGAGTTTCGAAAATCCTCACGCGTAACATAGCTGACATCAAGGCAGATCAGTATGCTGTGAAGGAGCAAGGGAAAACAAAGGAGAAGGGAAACAAGTTCGCCTTCTTTGTCATATGTCCTAGGGTCAAATATTTGATCGAACAATGGTTAAAATTTCATCGTTCCGCAGATAACGGACCCTTTCTGTTCCCTGGGCAAATCCATGGCGGGCATATATCCACAGATTGCATTCGCCAAAGATTCAAACGACTTTGTCAAACTTGTGGCTTAGAGGGTCGAGAATTCCATCCCCACGCTTTGCGCCATACAAATGCGCACATTTTACTCGAATGCGGCAATTCCGTTGAAGCAGTTTCCAAATGCTTGAATCACCGCAGTTCCAGCACGACACAGAAATTCTATTTATCTGAAAGCGCAGTCGAAGTGCAAGCACGCTGCAATATCCCTTGGGCCCACGTTGAAACAGAGGCAGAGAAGCGTCAACGAGCATTGGATTCTCTGCCGAGTTTCCTCAAGGATGGTGTCGCTAGCAGTGCAAAGAACAAATCCAAGAATGACAAAGAGAGCAAAACACAACGCCGAGCTGAAAAGAAAGCCTTACTGGAATCGTTTCGTCCTCTGTAGTAAGAAGTGGCAAAAAAAAATGCTCCAGATGGGGCTCGAACCCATGATCCTCTCGCTCATAAGACGAGCGCTCTAACCAACTGAGCTACAAGAGCTTCTCAATACTACCAGCGAGAGCATTTTTACGCAAATGAACGCGCGCGACTCAAATACGCATCCTCTTGGAAGCATGCTCTTCTGCAATGTCCATACGAGCTTCATTTTCATCGAAAGCCGACTTATCGCAGTCAGTTTCTATTTGAGACGTTGATGCGCTCGTCTCCACATTAGCGCGGAGAGATTGTTTCTGCGTCTGGCGCTAGCGCCTGAAATTGCTTCAGAGCATCTTCGGCTGTTTCTCCATTGCCAGCAGCTGTTCGGAAGATGACGTTCTGATGGCGCAGCTTCTGCTTCATATCCCACGTTCTGTAGGAAAAAAAACAGATAAGAAAACAATGGATGCGGATATAAACACAAACGTGCATCTGAGCAACATACTTCTCAACAATCATAACGATCATGAGGGGCATGACGACGAACGAATGTCGCCCGATGACGAGATAGAAAACTTGAGCTCGCGATTCCATCAAGGTCTAAGTCTTAATGACGATCGAGAGAAATATTACCAGAAAGTTGTTGGATCGGAATGCTTCTCTACGGAATCCGCGAATGAAGAAATTAGGGATACTATTAATATTATAGAGATAACTACAGGACAAAGGATGGGAATGCGCATCATAGATCTGGAGTCCAGTCGCATTACTAGAGCTGTCGCAAAATTGGCACGCCTCTTAGGTTTCCAAGTGCTGGCCACGACTCCTGTGACGCAAGCTCCGTTTGCTTGCGGATATATAGCCGCTGCTGCGACTCGCGTCTTGCATGGTAGGTCAGCCAAGGAGGAGTGGCTGTATGACACGAGCTTCATACCTGACCTGGAAGTTCAAGACATCAAAAAGAGAGGAGCAGACGCGTTGAAAAGTTTGGGCATCGTCATCCCCCAAACAGAGCTTCTGCCTACGAACTACGTATTAGATTTCATTTTGTGGGATGACCCCCAATGGTCAACTTTCAAGACTTTGAAGACGACAGACCAAACGGAAAACGTGAGCGACTGGTTTGGAGGATTAATCTTACTCAGAAGATTTTTCCAGAGTAGCGGTCCATTGCTGAGGTATCTACGAGAAATACAACAAGAAAAACGACTCAATAGACCTCCAAAGACTTTTGTAATAATCCTAGAACCTCTATCTACTGAAAGCGGATGCCCTGATGGCGAACCACACGCGATCACAATTGCGGTTGGACCTATACATTCGCCTCAAGCAAGAATCGTCAACCTTCATGGCTCGGTCACAAAGCATAATAGAAGACAAAGTAGCCTCGATTCTACGCGAGCGAGGATATCTCAGATAAGAGAAGGAATCGATGTCAACAAAAAAGGGATTCAAAGAAGTAGACCAGCAACGAAAGTGAAAACTTTTAGAGTAACAAAGGGAACTCAAAATAAACATCTGCCTCCAGCAGAACCAGAGTATAGACTGCCGTTTGAAGGTAATGATGAATCTGTAGCGCGCCGGCTTTTGGCTATGCGAGGAAAAGGGAGATCGATGGGGCAGAGCATGGATGATTTTTTAAGCCGTCGAGATTACTATAATATGGCGAAGAACACGATAGAAGAATGGGAAAAAATGAAAAATGAAGGTAAAAAAGTAAGCTTGATTGAGATGCTTAACACGGCGAGTGAGAGTATGCCAAAAAGATCGCAGAAACTTAAAAATAGACAAGCAATGTATTAAGCAATACGAACAGCTAACAAACTTCGAAGCAGAACTTACGTCGGTATAATTGAGTAGACAGATACTAAATATGATGCATAACCCTAACTCGTATAACACGCGTTTGTACAAGAAAGTAAAGGAAACAGTAAAAAATGGCGGGTCTCTTGTGTTTTTTGACTTAGACTCGCAGATCTGTAAGATTCACGGAGTTGAAGGTCACCAAGTCGGCTGACACTTGGACGCATTAGCGTGGGCTCTACAATGCAAAGGCTGTATGTGTTTTCTTTCCCCCATGTGCATCTAAAGTCTCTTCCAAAATTGCACAACGAAAAGAGACTGTCGTTCATATGCATACCAGGCATGGTATGTCCTCCTTTCAGCCAAAATTGAAGCTCTGACATGAACATTCGTCATTTTCGTATGCAATGTTGGTGGCCCTGTGAGTCCAAAAGCTTTAGTAACTCAGATGTTGAAGTGGCATTGGTGCTTGACGCAACACACAAACCCCAACCCGGAGATTCCGCCTCTTTTTTGAATTCTGAATTATGCTAACTGTACTTCACATGCTACAGCCTGGTACTCAAGAATTAAGAGTTGTCGTCGTCCAATGATGCGCGACAGCTAGAACCACAGCACGTAAGGTCGCAGCGAATCATCGAAGTACTTGTCGTGCCAATCGCGGTAGCACTTGTTATCCTCGAGGAGAATAGCCTTCCGCGTTCTCGTTTTGATCAAGATGTCGCATGCTTTCTCCAAACGAGCGAACCAAGTCGACTTGCTTTCTACAATAGTACGGCTCAGCAATCTGATCAGGGGGATGTCGTGCTTTTTCAGGCACTTCATCTTATACAAGTCGTGCCGAAGCTGCTTCTCGAAGTCGTGACCTGGAAGTGGAAAGAAATGCTGCATGCCGTCGACTTCCAGCACGATATTTTCAAGAGTGCGCGTAGCAGACGTAGTCGAGAGCGCCAGATTCGAAAAATAACAGTCGAAAGGCAATGCGCGCACGCTCTTGCACCACTCCGGTTTCCATTCGTACTCGACTTCGATTCCTCTCTCTTTGAATTCTGCGCTCACAATCTGCATAGGGTGTGATGTGACGCACCTAGGACAGCCGCTTTTTTGTCCGATTACACCGTGGGGCGCGGCCTCCCACCGAGCCTTGCACGCGTTGTTGTCGCATTGCCACGCGAACTTTTTGTGAGAACCGAGTGAGACCATCACTGGGCTGACGGTATTCTTCGGGCAAAAGAGGCGCGTGCCTCGGGCAAGAAAGTAGCGATGACACCACCTCAAATGGAGTTGTGAGCGAAGTTGTTGGGGGCGAATGGGCGCGTAGGCTGGGAGCCAAGCAGCACCAAGCAGCACCAAGTGGAAGCGCTGGAAGCCTTATGGGCGGAGCGCACAGCAAAGCGCTTTACTTTCCACATGGCTTGCGGAACAGGGAAGACGTTCGTGGGCATATTAGCAGCTGCGGCTCAACAATCGGAGAAAATCGCCGACAGGGCACCATTCCGCGTCTGCGTACTGGTTCCCAGCATCCTTCTCGTGCACCAAATCACAGCGGAATGGTCTAAGCACTACCCCCGCGGGGCGGAGCTCCGCTTCTTATGCGTCTGCTCTGGTGGCGCCACAGACGACGTGCCCATCACGCGGAGCGCGGAGGAAGTAGCTAGTTTTCTGTCCAAACCTGATACCAACGCGGTCGTAATATCAACATACCACAGTGTGGACATCTTGCGCGAGGCGCAACATACTGCGCCTGGATTCGATCTCGCAATCTTTGACGAAGCGCATCGTACCGCAGGGTCTGGTGGACGCATGGCGGATGCTCTTGATGACGAACACCTTCGTTGCGCGCGACGTTTATTTTTCACCGCCACGCCACGAACAAGCGAGATGGGGAACTTCGCGGTGACTATGGACAATGAGGATCTTTATGGGAAGGTTTGGCACCGTTTGCCATTCTCTAAGGCGAGGAGCCTAGAGCTTGTCGTCCCCTACCAACTAGAGATTCTGATTTTGGATTCGAGCTCCGAAGACAGGAAGGATGAGGACGGTGCTGCCTTGATAGAACGTGCCCTCATCGAACGCAGGCAGTTACTGGCCAAAGCTGTGCAAGAGCACGTGCATCACTGCGGCAAGGCTGTGGTGTATTCGTCTAAAAACCAGCGAGCTGACGAGTTTGCGGAGGAGCTAAGGAGAGCCGGTGACGCTCCAGTATACACTGTAAGCGGAGGACGGAGCAAGGAGCGCGATGCTGCTATGAAAGCTTTGCGAGAAGAAGAACGATGCGTCGTCTCAAACTGCCGCTGCCTGCAAGAGGGCGTGGATGTTCCGTCTCTTGAGCTCGCGGTCGTGGCAGATCCCAAATCCTCGGTGATAGACATTGTTCAGCTGGCGGTTTGGCAACTCGCTTCGCTCGCTCAGAGGCCGCTGCTAATATGGCCACAAAAGTCTTCCCTGTCCCGCAGGCCATGTGGAAAGTAAAGCGCGTCGCCTTGTGCTGCGCCCATAAGGCTTCCAGCGCTTCCACTTGATGCGCCTTGGCTCCAAGCCCAAGTGCCCAGTCACCTCCAACAACTTCGCTCGTAAACACATTATGAGAGATGTCTATGAAAGATTCGTCGTCACATATCATAAATGGAGCGCACTGCTGTAGACAATTATTTATAGGATTGCTGTTTTGTAACGGACACTAGATTAACGTGAGCACCGCCACGTCGGGCGACTGCGAAAGTCCGCAGCCTCCTGACAACGGCATAATTCTATCTCCGACGATCTGTGGCGCCGCGCCTGTGCTCACGGAGAACCCCACAGAGGCATTGGGCGCGCATCGCGTCACAACCAACTTCAGAAGCCGTTAGTACTGCATATTATATTTGGGTTGATCGTATGGGTCCAACGGGCCCAGATAAATGGGGCAGCCGCTTACCAGACGCAGGGGCAGGCGCTGCTGCTCCTGCCGCTGGCTCTGCTGCTCCTTCCGCCGGCTCTGCTGCTCCTGAAGCCGGCTCTGCTGCTCCTGAAGCCGGCGCGCCTCATTTGCTTTTTCTTCGACACGCCGGCGCAGCTGCTCTTCAGCGGCTCGTTCAGAAGCGAGGCGCCGCCGTGCTTCCTTTTCTTCGGCTCGAGCAACGCAGGATGCGCATCTCGAGCGATTCACACAAGACAGAACCAAAGGTAAGGCGCTCGGCGCCTCTTCGTAGTCAAATGATTCCACCTCAAACACGTTATCACCAAACATGCTCGCGAGGTCTGCCAGCTTATCGCCGCTGCATCTATGCGAATGCAGCACCTCGACAACAGCTTCTGTGGAATCCTTATCGTTACGCGCCAGCAGGTCGACTCGATAGCTTGCACCGTTCGCCAATACATCTTTTTCGGAAACCGCTTCCGTCCCCTTCCATCGCACTACCTCCTCGTCACACTCTGAGCAAGTCCTAGTGAAGACGACGATCACAATGTTCTCTTTAATGAAGAGCTTGCAGGCTTCATGAATTGCGCCCTCTCCCCCTCCTGCGCAGCCAGTAGTAGTACCACGGGCGTCTTCCGTTGCCGCCTTGTGGGCAAAGTGATGCACTCTCTGCGTCCCTCTTCTGAGAACGCATTCCGCGTCGCATTCCCAACAGCGGAACGGCTCGTCGCATTTGGTGCAAGATGCCGCAAGACGCCGTGCGCCATGCCGATCCACGGCAATCGGCACTCGCGACATGATGATCAGCGAGTGTAGTAATTGGTTCGCGCAAGATCGCAACGTTTGAAAGAACTGTGAACGAATGCTGCGTCACTGTGAACACGTTTGCGTTCCTTAACTTACGGGTGGATTACACGAATGACAGAGCCGTACGTCCCATTTTGAACGTCGATGCTGCAATATGCGCAATTGACGTATGCAAACTCTAGCGCGCAGCGAGTATACGAAGCAAGCTTTAGTTATTACGCCAGATGATATGGAATCAAGTCGCTAGACATATATACGAGTAGCCCATTTTTTTGTCAACGGATTTCTGCGCGTCAAGGTTGCCCCATTGTAACCCTCTCTTTGCTATCAAAATCCTCTAGGGCCGTAGAGTTCATTCCCCGAAGCGCGCGCTGTCTCTAATCTACCACGCAAAACGCGGAAGCTTGTTGCGTATGCGAGCGCGAGTCGTCGTGTTGTTCTCCCAGCCTAGCGCGACTGATCCTTGCTGCGTCAGCGCCGTCCAACAGATGCGCCTCCAGAACATCGAGCGGATGGCCTGGAGCGGGCGTAATAAATGCCTTCGATGCAAACGAGACGGGAATGCTATCGATGATATCGGTCAAGTCCTCCAAGCTCCGAAGTAAACGAGGTTGATGTTCTCGTAGCAGATCTGCGTAGCGCTGCACAAACAAAGCATTATAACTATGATGCACCGGTTGGCTGTCTAGGAATTTCTTCCCCGTCCACGTGACCACTTCCGAACGCCACCACTTACTCGCTTCTGCGATTTTGCTTCCTAGTTGTGTCAAATCTGCAGCGTAATACTCAATCATTTTCCAAAGAGAAGGCGACGCTAGATTTCTGATAATTGATTTTCGTCGACATCTATCCTGGAATGCTGGTTTATTACAATCTTCACTAAACGGAATGTCTATTCGCAACATATCTCTCCAAGCCACAAGCAATCCATCGCCATCGTATGCAAAAATAGAAAATGGATGAGGGTATCCGTCGACCGTATTCTCAAACCCATCTGTATCGTTGAATTTTCCCCTCCTCGCCACCCACATTCCGTTTGATTGTAATTCCAAACATTTAAGCGTCAAAATTTCTCCGTGAGATATCTCCCGTAACCTGGAGCGCGAATACCTCTCTGAGCTGACAAGATCTGCACGTCAAAGCCGGCACCTGGGCGGATATGTTCTTCGTACTCTTCCATCGCTACTTCATACAACCTAGGGGATGCTGAATCGTCCGTTGGCTTCCCCAGCAGCGCCCCGTAAATCAACCGCGCTGTGCCGGCGGGCTTCGTACGCGATGCTGTAAGATCCGCGAGCGGCGTCGCCATCGCCAGGCGACGGATGAAGCGAACAATCGCACTCAAAATAGTCTGCGGGAAGTCGCGCGGCACCTAGTCTTGTTGGCGTTATTTGCTTGGGGCATTCGCGATTAGCTTTTCCATTTTTGATTTCAGCGCGCCAGCTGTTCGGATCACCGTCTTGCTTCCGCTGTATGATCGCGATCACATTCTGTATGTGCGGGACAGGCGAAATGAATAACAGCGAGGCGGCGAGGCTGCGAGCAAAAAGTGTGGCGAGGACAAAAGTGCAGACGACTCTCTCCTCACCAAGCTTTCAATTCCAGCAGCGAATTCAAGGCATGTTGGAGAAGTATTCTGCTATTTGACAGGCGTCGCAGGAATGAGCCTTCGCGTCAACGAAACCATAAAACGCTCATAAGAATATAAATCAGGTATATAGCTTCACCCGGTGCAATTTTCGAAATGGCAAAAAAAATGCTCCCTGCGCGGCTCGAACGCGCGACCTGTCGCTCATAGGATCGGCGCTCTAACCACTGAGCTAAGGGAGCTTCTCAATACTTCCAGCGAACACCATATTATTCATTTGAACGCGCGCAATTTGTGGAGCGCCATAAGCATATCGCCTTCTG
>Ga0206129_10006233_pt1 | contig 12207 bp, 9 predicted proteins | sample Helgoland_Spring_8_FD_148616 | JGI IMG/M metagenome (GOLD analysis project Ga0206129, IMG submission 148616) | Pelagic subsurface seawater microbial communities from Kabeltonne, Helgoland, North Sea - Helgoland_Spring_Bloom_20160502_2 | ecosystem: Environmental > Aquatic > Marine > Epipelagic ...
GCATGAATGGCAGTGCGCGCATTGCCGGGATGAAAAGGGGCGCCCCACTGATGGTGACGTTTGGAAGTCTCACTGGCTAAATCAGGGCTGATGTCCATGGTGGTCATCAGACTGTCTTCAGATTCAAGTGAGAGCGAAGACATCAGCTCCGATGCATTTCCCGCAAAAAGAGGCTGGCTCGCCCCAGCATCTACTGGAATGTCGCCATTCCTAAAAGTTTTCGCGGGGGACAGCAAAATGCGCATGGGGCCGCAAATCTAAGGCATGCCATTCAGCGTCTACCTTAATTTGCTCCCATGAAAACGTCAGCCATTCACAATTTATGGGGTGCCCTTCTCTTGTGCGCACCTTTTTGCTCTCTTGCTCAGGAATGTCCGGATGGCCAAAGCCCGTTTGAAATGCGCATCCACACTGATGCCTGGGGGTATGAGTTGTACTGGGAACTGAGCCCAGAAGGCGAGGCTTGCGGAGCAGCAGCACTCTATTGGGGTGGCAATGCTGCAGAGGTGGGGTGCGATGGTGATGGCATTCCGGGAGCGCCGGAGGGCAACTATGCTTCAAACACGAGCTTCATTTTAGACACGTTGTGCGGCGTCCCTGGCGATTCATTGACCCTGCATTATGTGGACAGCTACGGGGATGGAGGAACTTTTTTTGAAGTGTTTGCCGATGGAGTGCTGAACCAAAGTTTGAATGGAACAGGCAATGGAAACGTCTGGAGTTTCGATCCATTTTCGATGTCAGGACCAGCTTATGATTCTCCCTGTGCTGCAGAGTCTATTGAAGTCGATGGTCCCATGGTGGTCGTGTCTACGGACAGTTGCACTGCTGCATTTGATGAGCCAGCTCCCCCAAATTTTGCAGGCGTTTATTCCTGCCAACTCAATGGCGGTTGGTGTGAAGGGGGGCTCATAGGGTCAGCGTGGCTTTCGTTTGTGGCGACCTCCGGGAACTGCAGGGTAACGGCCTGCAACGACACCACAGATTTCGATACGCAATTGGCCTTGTGGAAGGCCGAAGATTGCGGCGATTTCGACACCTACACCCTCATCAATGCCAATGACGATATGGCTGGGGGTTGCAGTGGAGGCAATGGCTATGCGAGCACCATGGCCACAGGTTGCTTGGACAGTGGCGCTACTTATTTGATTCAGATAGATGGGTGGTACAGTGCTACAGGAACGGTTGGTGTGACCATTGAGACGGATGCGCAAGGCGAGGACATCACCAGTGCGACAGGCGGCTTGGCTTGTCCTTTGGACAAAGAGGAGTCGCCCAACGGCACCATTGTCTTAAACCCCCAAGGAATGGGGGCGGACTTCACAGCAGCATGGATTGGCCCTGATGGTTTTTCTGGTGAGGGACAGCAAATCACAGGCCTTTCAGAAGGCACTTATTCAGCGGTGATTGTCTCCAGTTGCGGCACCACACTGACGCATTCGGTCACTTTAACCCAACCCGATCCCATCTCCATCGATCTGGATGTGGTGCCTCCGGGGTGCCCAGAACAACCCAACGGAAGTGCGAGCATCGAGGTTCAAGGAGGCACAGCACCTTATGCCATTACGTGGTCCGGTGAGCTTGGTGAGTTGGGAACGGGTGAGTCCATCATGGATTTGGGTGAGGGCCAATACGCGGTGATCATGGAGGACGACAACGGATGCACTGAAGAGCTTAGTTTCAATTTGGAGGCTTCAGACGATGCCTTTGCTTTCACTTTGGGAGCGGACACCAGTTTGTGTGACGATGAGCAGTTGATTCTGTCGGCCCCTCCTGGATTGGAGTACCTCTGGAGCACCGGCAGCGTAGATCAGTTCATCATTATCGATGGCGCTGAGCTTGGAACAGGCACATATCCTATTGTGGTAGAAGCGAGCAACGCTTTCGGCTGTTCTCATGCAGATGCGATTTTCATCACTGTGTATGATTGCACCAGCAGTGTCGAAGAAGGAGCGGCTTTGTCTTCGGATGTTCGCGTATTTCCGAACCCTTTGGCGGGCGGCGGATCTTGGACCATTGCATGGGACGTCCCAGATTACATCTGGTTGGGAGGTTGGGAATTGAGGGATGCAGCAGGAAGAATGGTCAAGAAAGGCCAAGCACCAGGTTGGTCTGGGGCCATCAAAGTTGATGTTCCCTCGGCTGGTTTGGCCGCTGGCCAATACCTCTGGCATGCTTCCGGAACGGATGTGTCAGTTCGCCTCCAGCTCCACTGATTTAGCTTCATTGCAGAACTTATGATTGATTTGAGGAGTGACACGGTCACCAGGCCGACGGAAGCCATGTTGAAGGCCATGATGTCGGCGCCCACAGGTGATGACGTTTATGCCGAAGACCCGACGGTCAACCGCCTCCAAGAGGAGCTGGCCGCCAGATTTGGGCATGAAGCAGGGCTGTTTTGTCCTTCTGGCACCATGGCCAACCAAATCGCCATCAACGTGCACGTATCTCCAGGAGATGAGGTGCTGTGTCACCGCTTGAGCCACGTTTACAACTATGAAGGTGGCGGCATAGCGCGCAACAGTGGGGCAAGTGTCAGGCTTGTAGATGAACCCCATGGGGCTATGCCAGCGTCGGTCATCCGGGCTGAAATCAATCCTGCGGACAGTCATTTCGCACGGACCCGCCTGGTGTGCGTTGAGGACACCGTCAACAAGGGCGGGGGCGCCGTACAGTCTGTCGCAACATTGGCAGAAGGCAGTGCAGCCAGCCGAGCGGCGGGGTTGCCTTTCCACCTTGATGGAGCGCGTGCTTGGAATGCCTTGCGAAAAACCGGACAAGACTGGAAGCGCTACGGCGACATGTTTGACAGCATCTCGCTGTGTCTTTCCAAGGGGTTGGGAACACCCGCAGGTTCCGTACTGCTGGGTTCTCGGGATTTTATCGCCGAAGCCCACCGCAGCAGGAAAGTCATGGGGGGAGGCATGCGACAGGTGGGCATTTTGGCCGCGGCTGGGTTGCATGCCATCGAGCATCATTTCGACCGCCTGCAAGAAGATCACGACCGGGCAGCCCGCATTGGGTCACTGCTCTCCGAGCACCATTCGGTAGCTAACGTCGCTCCTGTGGAGACCAACATCGTGATTGCCCAACTAAAAAACAGTCGGCCAGCCTCGGAGCTCGTAGAAGCCCAGCATGAGCAGGGCATTTTATGTTCGGCATTCGGTCCGGATCAGGTGCGCTGGGTGACCCACCTCGACTTTGGAGATGAAGACCTTCAGCAGGTGTTGAACGCGCTTGAAGGGTGGAGTTGAACGGTTAAATGCAGTCTCCCATGATGGGCTGAGCACCGGGCATTAATTTGCCGGCATGATTGCAATTTGGAAGACCGCCTCCCGCGCATGGCGCAAAGGGACATGGATGGCACTGGCATTGAGCCTCACCTTTTCTGCCCAAGCGACTGAGGGCATGTGGATTCCGGCCTTGCTCAAGGCCGTAGAAGGGGACATGCAAGACATGGGACTCAAGTTGACTGCTGAAGACATTTACAGCATCAACCGCAGCTCATTGAAGGATGCCATTGTCCAATTCGGCGGTGGGTGCACCGCAAGTGTGATCTCCGATCAGGGGTTGCTCTTGACCAACCACCACTGTGGTTATGGCCAGATTCAATCCCACAGCAGCCTGGAGCGCGACATTCTCAAGGATGGTTTTTGGGCGATGTCCTTGGAAGAAGAGCTCACCAATCCCGGCCTGACTGCGATGTTCATCGTCCGCATTGAAGACGTGACCGCAGCGGTTCAGGCTGCGAGGGCAGCGGGAGGTGATGCCGAAAAAGCCGTCCGAGATTCCCTAGCGTCAGCGGCGACGGACGGAACAGACCATGAAGCTGTTGTGCGCGATTTCTTATACGGCAACCAGAACTTCCTCATCGTTACACGCACCTTCAAGGATGTGCGTTTGGTAGGTGCACCACCTAGCTCGATTGGCAAATTCGGCGGAGATACAGACAATTGGGTTTGGCCCCGACATACCGGAGATTTTTCGCTCTTTCGGATTTACAGCGGTCCAGATGGAGCACCTGCAGAACCCAGTGAAGAGAACATTCCATTGGATCCTGCCCACCATCTCCCCATTTCTATGCACGGCATTGAAGAAGGGGACTTCACCATGGTCTTTGGTTTCCCTGGGCGCACAGAGCGTTACATCCCCTCTGTTCAGGTCGAGCACTTGATCAACACCCTGAACCCCACTCGGATTGCCATGCGTACAGCAAGTTTGGAGGTGATCAATACCGCCATGCGTGCAGACGATGGCACGCGCATCGCCTATGCGGCAAAGCAGAGCCGCATCGCCAATGCATGGAAGAAGTGGATTGGCCAGAATGAAGGATTGATTGATTTCGGGGTGGTAACTGAGAAGCGCCGGGCACAAATCGAAGTGGCCAAGGAGATCCGTTCACAAGGCTTGGACGAGTTTGGAACGGTGGTTGGCGACCTGTCCAAGGATTTTGAGGCACTCAGGCCATTTATGGAAGCCCGGTCACTCTTTATCGAATGGTTCTACTATGGTCCTGAAATCCTGCGTTGGGCATCCGAGGTGGGAGATGTGCTTGCCATGGCCGCTGATAAAACGGTCTCGGACAGTGCATTTGATGCGCGTGCGGCAGAAGTTCTGATTGCGGCGGCTGGCTTTTACCCTGACTACAGGGCCGAGGTAGACCGCAAGGTGTTTGGGGCTGTATTCCCTCTGTACATGCAGGCTTTGCCCGAAGGTTTTGCACCAGAGGTGGCGGCTGCGACATGGGCGATGTCCAAGGACCAGAATGCCAATGCCATTGCCGATGACCTTTTCGATGGCAGTATTCTGGATGACGGCGCCGCATTCATGGCCTTGCTCGAAGACCGGGACAGAAAAGCCCTAAAGAAGCATTCAAAAGACCTGATTTTGGAGTGGGCACAGCAAACCAATGACAGCTATTGGGTCAAGGTGAGGAGCGAATACGGCCGCTTACAAGCCGCCATGGAGCAAGACATGGGCCGCTATTTGATGGCGCTGGGGCAGGTGTATCCCGACAGTACTTTTTGGCCAGATGCCAACAGCACATTGCGCTTGACCTATGGACTTATGGAGGGCAGTGAGCCCAGGGATGCCGTGAGCTATAAGCCGTTTTCTACTGCCCGAGGTGTGCTCGACAAATACGTTCCCGGAGATGCGGAGTTTGACCTGCCAAAAGACCTGGTGGCCCAATTGAGGGCAAAAGAGTACGGACCCTACGCCGACAGCGACGGCAACCTGAGGGTGTGCTTTTTGGGTTCCAACCACACCACGGGCGGGAATTCAGGGTCACCCGCCATCAATGGCACAGGAGACCTTGTAGGATTGAACTTTGACCGCACCTGGGAAAGCACAATGAGCGATGTGCGCTTTGATGCCGACCGCTGCCGAAACATCATGGTGGACATCCGATACGTGCTGTGGGTGACCGATGTGTATGCAGGGGCGACACACCTCGTTCAGGAAATGACATTGACGGAGCGCGATCCGGACAACCTGAGTCCCAATTGGCGCCCATTTGGCACCGGCACAGGCATCGGAAGGGGATACCGTCAGAGTGAGGAAGAGGTCAAAGAGAATTTCCGCAAGCGCTCATTGGAACGCATGGAAGAGCGCCGCCAAAAGATGGAGGCAGGGGGGCAGTAACCCTTTTGGGACCGATCAGCTCAGAAAGTAAATCGAGGTGATCAAGATGGCGAACAGAAAGAGGGCCAATACAACTGGGCCTCCAATTTCGTTCTGCTCGGCTTCTGAGTGGTCGTGGTGGTCTTCGGACATGATGGTGCGTCGTTTGCTCGCACAAAAATAGGGCACCCTGTGGTGCCGTCATGGGGAGTGGCCTTCATGGGCAACCATGTTTCCCACAGGACAGTTCTTGAGGTAAATTGACCACATGTTAAACCGTTTCTGCATCCTGTGTCTGCTCTTTTCGTTTGTTCCTGTTTTTGGTCTGGCCCAAGAGCCTTGCAATGATGGTCAGCTTGCATTTGAGGTTGTCATATCGCCGGACTCGTGGCCTTATGAGATGAGCTGGAACCTCGCCAATGGCAGTGGCGCTGTTCTTTTGGAGGCCGATGTGGAGAATGCCGACGACACGCTCTATACCTTCTGCATAGACGCTTCCGATTGGGAGGACTGTATGGTCTTTACGATGGACGACAGCTATGGCGACGGACTGGTGGGCGAAGCGTTCTATCAAGTCTGGTTGGACGGGGAGATGCTCGTGGAGGGCAGCGGCAATTATGGATTTGGACAAAGCCATGCCATTGATTGCCCACCAGGTTGGACCTGCAACGAAGCCATTGAACTGGTGCTCGGTGACGATCCTTTGGCCATTGAAGCGGCAGAAAACATCGAGTGGTGGACGTTCACGCCTGCGGACAACGGCATGTATGCGTTGTCGAGTTGCGGTTCGGGCTGCGACACGCGGCTGTGGATCTACGACTACTGCAACATGAACAACTTCGACGACACCAACGAGGGGTCGATTTACTACGATGACAACCAAGGGAGCTGCGAGGACAATGAGGAGAGCGCCCAGCTTTACGTGCTGCTTGAAGAAGGGGTGACCTATTGGGTGCGTTTTGCCAATCTCGCTGGAGATTGCGGCGGGTTTGATTGGACCCTGGCCTATGGCGGTCCCGCGGAAGGCTGCACCGATGAAACAGCGTGCAACTACAATCCCGCAGCGGAAGTCGACAACGGCGGGTGCATTTACCCGGGAGACCCCTTGTGCACCGGACCCGACCTCATGGTGGTGGAGAGCGCCATCGAAAACAGCCTCCAGGCTGAGACCATGATGGTGGACGAGAACAACTGCTACATCGTCGAGGGGTGTTTGAATGGCTATGGCGAACGCGAATTGGTGCGGTTCACCACCCACATCAAAAACATCGGCGACATCGATTACTACATCGGAACCACCGCCCAGTCTGATTCTACCCAGCAATTCGAGTGGGGCGATTGCCACAACCATTGGCACTACAAAGGCTACGCGAAGTATGACCTGTTCACCATGGACGGACAAATGCTGCCCATCGGCTTTAAGAACGGTTTCTGCGTCATGGACCTCGAGTGCAGCGATGGCGGCACCTTCCAATACGGCTGCAGCAACATGGGCATCTCCGCCCATTGCGGCGACATCTACGGGGCGGGATTGTCTTGCCAGTGGATCGATGTTACGGGCATCCCGGACGGCGTTTACCACCTTGTTGTGCGGGTGAACTGGGACTACAGCCCCGATGCACTGGGGCGCCAAGAGAACGATTATGAGAACAACTGGGGGGTCGTCTGCATCAACATGGACCGGTCCTCTGGAGCGTTGGCTGTGGACTTGTGGGACGATTGTGACCAACTGGTCGATTGCAACGGAGAAGCATACGGCACCGCCCAAACGGACTGCACCGGTGAATGCGGTGGAACGGCTTTGATGGGCGACCTCGATGCCGATGCGGACCAAGACCTCACGGATGCAGAAGCATACGTGGATGGCATCCTGGGCAACGACCTCACGGCCGCGCCGTGCAACGACCTCGACCAAGACGGCGAGCTCACCGTATCCGACGCAGCACTCATGGCGCGTTGCCAATTTTGGGACATCTCACACAGCCACCCGGACAGCACCGGCTTCCACGACAAGTGTCAATTCCCGGCACCCCATATCATCAATCCTTACGACAGCGTTTGGTTTACCCTCGGCGAGGTCAATTGGGACCAAGGCTTCTTCGATGTGCACGTTCTGAATCCCCACAACCGCATCTTGGGCTATCAGTTCGATGTGAGCTGCGGAATCCAGCAGGTGGTCAGCATGGTGGATCCGCTCGAGTATATGATCCAACCTGAATTTGCATTGGGTGGCCAAACGGTCATTGGGTTGAGCTACGAGAACACTTCCATGCCCAAGCATTATGAGTGGTCCCCGCTGTGTCGCATCTACTGGACGCAAGCGCCCACCGCTGAGCTCTGTATCAATGGCATCACCGAGGTGGTCAACGACATGTACCAGAACACCATGCACTACCTCGTCGATCCTTGCGCCACAGCCAGTGGCATCGGGGGCGTGCTTGCAGGCTCTGTTTTGCAGGTCAATCCCAACCCCGTGCAAGCGGGCGAGGCACTGGTGCTGAATTTTTCAGGGGGATCCCTCTCGGGTGCTGAGGTCCGCTGGATGGATTTAACGGGCCGCATTTTGGACCGTGCCCGTTGGGCAGGTGCAACGCGCTTTGTCCTTGGAACCCATGGCCGCGCTGCCGGCAGTTACCTCATTCAGGTGGTCCAAGCCACTCCAGGTGGGGACATCCTCCACACCCGCAGGGTCACAGTGCGCTGATTTTCTTTCGGCCTGCAATGGCATTGGCGGTCACTGCTGCCAACACAATGCCGATGCCCACGAGCGCCCATCCTGTGATGCGTTCGTCGAAGAGCAGCCACGCCATGCCCAACGCCAGGATGGCGCCGAAATACTTGAACGGCATGACCCGTGCTGCATCCTCGAGGTGCAAGGCCTTGGTCATGGCGACTTGGGCGAGCAGCGAAAGCACGCCAATCCCGACGGCCATGGCCCATTGGCCACTCGTCATGGGGTGCCAAACGGCGGCGCTCCACGACCCCATTACCGGTGTGGCGATCATGTGGAAATACGTCACGACCCCCACTGGCGTGTCGGTCTCTCGGCACTTGATGGTGGCCAGGTAGGCCACCGCAGCCAAGAGTGCGCTGCCCATGCCCATACCGAGGTAGAGCCAAGAAACACGGGCGTCGAACCCCTTGACCACGAGAATGCCTCCAAAGGCCGCCGCGAAATAGAGCCAACGGTGCGGCCGAATGCGCTGACCATCGAACAAGATGGCCAGCAGGACCGTGAAAATGGGGGAGAGGTACTGGATGACCGTGGCGCTCGCCAAGGGGATGTGCCGAATCGTATGGAAGAACAGCGTCAAGGCGATCATGCCAGAAACGCCGCGCAACACCAGCCACTTTCTGTTGTGTCCCAAGAGGGGGTCGCCTTTGCGCCAGATCCATACAGCACAAAAGAGAAAGCTGATGGCGCTTCTCAAAAAAACCAGTTGGGGGGTCGGCAGGATGGCCAAGGCCTTGACCAAGAGGTTGGCGGAGGTGTAGAGCACCACCGACTGCAACATGAATACCAAGCCGCGCGACATGGCCGCGAAGGTCGGTCGGGAAAACTTGGTCGAGGGACTGCTCAGGCTACGGGGCGAATGCGCAAGGCCAATTTCCAACCGAGCCAACCAACCGGCAGATACCCGAGTATGTCAATGGCCAGAAATGCCGCTGGCTGCCCGGGCAATATGAAAGCATTGGCAATGCCGCCGATCAGCACAAAACCGGCCACAATGAGGGGGACGAGCAAGCCTCTGTTTGCAGCGATAAGGCCTGCCACCAATGCACCGCAAAAGGCCCCGTTCCAATGGGAAAGCAGTGGGCCGAGCATATGAACAGCTTCTAAGCTGTCGAAATAAGCGCGCCAAATGGCCTCAGTAGCCGCGGGAGGAGCGGTGGGGTCAAATGCGGGGGCCACAGGCGCACCTGTTAGCCTGCCCAAGGGAGCGAGCAAGAACATATTGGCAGGCATGCTGACAATGGAACCGGCCATGCCGGCCAGAATGTTGCGGAGGATGGGGTTCATAACGGTGGGGTAAGTTTAACAGTCATCATGGCCGGCCATTATAATGGCAAAGCCGTTGCCGTCTCAAGTATATGGTCGGTATACGCTTGTTGGAGCCTCATTGTGATGTCTCCTTTGTTGCCTTGGGCAATGCGCCGGCCGTCCACTTCTACAATGTGGGCCAAAGCGCCCATGGTGCCCGTGGTGAAGGCTTCATCGGCGGTGTACAATTCAGTCAGCGTGAGGTCAGCTTCCCTCACGGGAATCCCAGCTTCTGCAGCCTCATCTATGACGAACTGTCGGGTCAGTCCTGGCAGGCAGGCATGGGCAAAGGGCGTCAGCAATTCACCCCTGCGCACCAAGAAGAGGTTGGTCGCATTGGTTTCGGCCAAGAAGCCACGGTCATCGAGCATCACCGCATCGTCCATACCGGAGACATTGGCCTCGATTTTAGCGAGGATGTTGTTGAGCAGGTTGTTGTGGTGAATGTGGCTGTCCAAAAATTGGGGGCCATTGCGCCGGATCGCACTGGTCACAAGGCGTATACCCTCATCGCCATAGACCATCCCTTTATATTCAGGCACCACAATCAGTGTTGGCCCATGAACGTTGAGCCTCGGGTCCATTCCGCTCGTGGATTTGCGTCCGCGGCTCAGGGTAATGCGGCAATGCACGCCATCGCGCATGCCATTGGCCCTCAGCGTTTCGAATATGGCCTGCCGCACCACGCTGCGTTCTGGAATGTCGGCAAAGGCAAGGGCGTGTGCGGAGGCCAGCAACCGGTCGAGGTGTTCTTCGAGTTGTATGGCTTTGCCATCAGTGATGCGCAATCCTTCCCATACCGCATCTCCGCCTTGGACAACGCTGTCGAGCACATGGACTTTGGCGTCTGCCCTTGCTACAAGCCCGTCTACCCAGCACTGTGTGCTTTCGTTGCGCGGGTCAGGTTGGTTGAATTTGGCCATCAGATTGCGTGTTGAATCAAGGTGTCATAGGAAGCCTTGCACGCTGTGTGAAGGTCCGATAAATGAGGCGGGACAGCATGTGTTTTCGGTGGACGGGCTTCCCATCCCGAAGAAGCATGAACACCGCTGTACCACCAAGGTGCCCAGGGGCCATCTTCTGGTCTTGGGCCTGGTGTCCAGCGCATCATGGCAGGTTGCCATTCCAACCCTAAGGCGGTGCAGAGCTTGCGGAGGAACACTTCGGGGGCCGATTGAAGGTGGTCGCTGCACAACACAATGGGCGGCTTGCCCTCATGGGTGAGCCTTTCTAAGAGTGCGCATTGGAGGTCATAACCCACATCGCGCATGGATGGACGTTCGATGTGGGCGCTGTAGGATGACATCACAGCGGCAGGATTGCGGAACAACAACACATGACGGCCTTGAGCAAAGGGAGACCAGGGAAGTCCTTCGGAGTGGTTGACGATGTGTTTACAGAACAGCACCCGGTCCCCCAGCAGCTCATCTGGGCCAGGGGCCATGGATTCAAGGGCGCTTTCTTCGCTGGTGGGCCAAGCCTTCAAAGTGGCTTCTCTGTCTGGGCGGTCTGCGCCAGTGCGGGCCAAAAAGTGGCCGTACAAAGGCTCATCCAGCACCCTTGTGTCTGAACGCTGCGCAAAGCTGTACATGAGCGCGGTGCTCATGGAGCGGGGGCCGGACCACAGGTGAATGACCACGTTTTACATGTTGCGACGGTAAGCCCCGCCCACTTCAAACAAGGCGTCAGTGAGTTGTCCCAAAGAGGAACACTTCACAGCTTCCATCAACTCCACAAAGAGGTTGCCATGCGCCACTGCAGTCTCTTTGACGCGGTCAATGGCCTCGGTAGAAGTGCCGTCAAAAGCACCATGTAAGTCCTGCAAGCCGTCGATTTGGGCCTGCTTTTCTTCTGGCGTCGCACGGATGACTTCGCCGGGCACGAGGGTCGGTGATCCTTCCTTGGAAAGGAAGGTGTTGACACCGATGATGGGGTACTCGCCAGTGTGCTTGAGCGTCTCGTAATGCAGGGATTCCTCTTGAATGCGACTCCGTTGGTACATCGTCTCCATGGCCCCCAGCACGCCACCTCGCTCGGTGAGCCGGTCAAACTCTTCCATGACCGCTTCTTCCACGAGGTCTGTGAGTTCCTCAATGATAAAGGAGCCTTGCAACGGGTTCTCATTTTTGGCCAGGCCAAGCTCTCGGTTGATGATCAGCTGAATGGCGATGGCCCTGCGCACGCTGCCCTCGGTTGGGGTGGTAATGGCTTCGTCAAAGGCGTTGGTGTGCAGAGAATTGCAGTTGTCATAGATCGCATACAATGCCTGTAGTGTGGTCCGAATGTCATTGAAGTCGATTTCCTGGGCATGCAACGAGCGTCCACTGGTCTGGATGTGGTACTTGAGCTTTTGAGCCCGTTCATCGGCGCCGTATTTGCGGTCCAGCGACTTGGCCCAGATGCGCCGGGCCACCCTGCCGATGACGGCGTATTCTGGGTCGATGCCGTTGCTAAAGAAAAAGCTCAGGTTGGGACCGAAGGCGTTGATGTCCATCCCTCTGCTGAGGTAGTACTCGACGTAAGTAAAGCCGTTGGCGAGTGTA
>Ga0206129_10006255_pt1 | contig 12178 bp, 11 predicted proteins | sample Helgoland_Spring_8_FD_148616 | JGI IMG/M metagenome (GOLD analysis project Ga0206129, IMG submission 148616) | Pelagic subsurface seawater microbial communities from Kabeltonne, Helgoland, North Sea - Helgoland_Spring_Bloom_20160502_2 | ecosystem: Environmental > Aquatic > Marine > Epipelagic ...
GAAGCAAGAGAACAGTTTAGGCATAAAGTATTAGAATCAGATGAATGGTATAATGGACACATACGTGTTCGTGTTCATCAGAGTCAAAAGATACTTACAGAATCAAATCAAGACTAACTGGCTCACTTAGAACCCTTACCATCAGCACATAAGATTGATCCATCAGTTATTATTGGATTGTGGAAAAAGTAGGCGCTCCCTACACACGTACACGTTGTTTCTGTGAACCCTGGGTTCGACGTAGAATGACCTGCTGACATTCGAACAACACATATTACTCATGAAAACCCTTTAGCACCAGGAACGAAGCGAGGGGTAATATGTAGTATAACGCATAAAACAGTTTTATGCAGTATAACACATATGATGTCGACGTAGGTTGGGAAAGGTCAGAGCCCAATGAGTAGTGTAAAACACCTACTTCCGGATGCTGGATAAACGACGGTAATGTCACCAAAATCGACGGAACCTTGGATTGGTTCCGTCTGACTGAAACACTTTGGTAATATCAAATTATAAGAGATCAAGTTATTAAGAGATCAACACGGAACGTTAGTGAAGTGTTTGGATGAACGTTAGTTCATCCGTTTAGGTTGACAGAATCATATAGTAAGTTATAATAAGAGTATTGTCCAGGTGTAAATACTAAACCTAAAACGGAATGTATATGGATGCTAAAGGAATGTATATGGATACTATAGATAAAAGAACAAAAAGCGAAGTTGAAGCTGCTTTTATTGAATTTGTTGACAAAATCCAGGACTTAGGATTTAAATTTGATTTATTTGATAAGGTAGAACTCACGTATATCAAGGGTGATGCAGTCTTAAGCCCACATAGCATAGGCAATAAACTTACTTTACGTGCTGAAGAGTACGTATCAAGTGATAATAAAAACCCCCCGACCACTTAGAAGAACGGCAATCCGCTCTTCTTGGTAGTTTCAAGATTATCTTTAATAATTTCTTCTATAATTGGAATATCGTTTACACCTAGATTCAGTAGCTCGCTGTAACTGAGACCGCCCCGCATGTACCAGCATGCCTCCAAGAGCCTCTTCTTAAATTTTCTCGTATCCTGATCATAACCATCCAGTAATTTCTGGATTTCGTCAGAGCTCAAGGTCAGGATACGGATTCGAAAAAATTTGATTGGTCAAACGTAAATGGTGTTGTATAACTGTGCTGACAGTCAGGACACTGTGTGGGGATGTCTTTTTCAGGCACGCCGTCGTTAATTTCCTTCTGATGTTTCTGGACAACATCAATGATTTTCCTGTCAGCACCCTCAATAAACTCATTAAGGAACAATCTGTCAGATACCAGGGTTCCATCCGGCATTTCAATATACTCTACAGTTTCTGCCATCTGTCGGACGTGTAGTCCAGTAAGTTTGGAAAAAACTTCATTAAATTGTTTGAGTTTTTCTTCTTCAGTTAAATCAGTAGCATTAACAACTGCAAGCATGCGTTGTTGTTCAAACTGTTCCATGTTATTGGAATTAATTGCACGATATGTTGCAGGTTTAAGTTTTACTCTTAGATCTCGGTATTCAGTCATATGGTCATAACCAGATATGTCTACTTGCATGTCAATAAATCTGCGTAAATCTATCTCGTATTCGTTTGTTTCACTACAACCAGGGCATGCACTGGTGTATTCCATCTGTTCGCCATAGCTGGCAATACGGATACCTATAAGAATAACATCAAAGTCACAAACTGGTATTTCCCAGGCATCTTTAATATTTGGTATACAATGCTCAATAACATCTACTACTGCCTGACCATTTAGCAATGCATCAGGACTTTTAAGTATAAGTTCGTCTTTGGTGCTCATTGCCAGTACTGGTAGTTCACCATTAGCTGGCATATCAATGCTACCAGGTTTCCAAAATTTACCCTTGCTGGGTAAACTAAGGTAAATCTGTGGTGTTCTCATATATCCACTAAGTGGATTACCAGATTGCTGTGGTTGCATTTGTGCTCGTTGCAGAGTCTCCTGCATAACTTTTAGTTCTTCTGGTGTGGGGGATTCTATGCTCACTGTGTCATTCTCCGTGGTAAATACATTATATATACCGTAGTTGTATTTATATGCGTATATAACCAGGATTTAGTAATTGGCAGTCACAGTAGATATTCCAGGAGTTGGAACAGTTGTTGCAGATAATGCTGCTCAAGATAGCACTCTTAGCAGTATTTTAGCTGCCATTAAGTCACAATCTGGTGATGGCGGCGCCGCTGATAGTCAGGGTGTGCAAGCACTTAACTCACGCTCACGACAAGCAGGAAGCAGTATAACCAAACTATCAGGTAGTTTTGGTGGACTAAGTGAGACTGTGGCTGCTACCGCAGGCGGAATGTCTAGGGTAGGCCGTGGTATGTCCAGCCTAATGGACTCCATGACCCGGTCTGCTAGCAGATTTGGCAGTATCACAGGCGAAAGCATGGCACAGTCCATGGGAGAAATTAACCGTGTGATGAGTTCGGCTGCCCGTGCAATACCAGGTGTCGGCGCGATCCTCGGTCCCCTAGCAGCTGGTGTGGGACTCATAAGTGGTGCTATGGCCAAGCAGATGGATGCATATAATACCGCAGCTCAGAGTGGGTTTAGTTTCGGGTATAGCATGGATAACATGCGTACCATTGCAAACGATGCTAATCTGTCTATGACTCAGCTTACCAACGTAATGCAAAAAAGTAGCAGTGCTATGTCATTATTTGGTGGTGGCACTACTCAGGGAGCCAGACAGTTTGCCAAACTAAACAAAACTGTGCAAACAGACGTTGGCGGTGCATTGTTAAGTATGGGCGTAGGATTTGAAGAGCAGGGTGTAAGAACTGCTGATACTATTGAACGATTAATGTTAGCTGGTATGAGTATGGACGAAATCGCCAGAAGTGGCGACATGGTAGCCAAAGAAACCCTGAAACGAGTAGGAATAGAAAGTCAGTTAGCTAAAATTAATGGCACCACACTACAGCAAGAGCGAGAAAAAACAAAAGCAGCTCAACAAGACGCTACGTTACAAATGACTCTACATGGACTCAAGGGTAAGGAAAGGACCCAGATGAGGGATTTATACAATCAAATGGAAGCTACAGCACCTGGTATGGGAAGAATGGCTCTAGAATTTCATAAATTTGGTACGATTACTTCAAAACAAAGTGCTCAGCTAACGCAGATGTATCCCACTATGACCAAAGAAATTGAAAATTATACAAAAGGAATAAAAGCCGGCACTGACACTAGAAGTATTACAGAATTTCTGGCTAGTCTTGATAAAAGTGCTATTGACAGAGAAACGGCATCCGCCGCTGATTTAGGATCGCAATTGGCCCTCGTGGGTCACAGCGCCGGCGGCCTGTCCGAAACACTTCAAAAATCCTTTTTAGGAATAAAAAAACTAGGTACACAATTAGGTCCAGAAGGTGCTCTTAATAAAGTTATCCAAGACCACACTGAACTTATGAAGGATGCTGGTAAAGTTACAACCGCTATGATGAACCATGCGAAGATGCTGCATGATACTGGTGTTGAATTAAGCAAGGCTATGACAGCCGCTATCGATGGACCTATGGGCGATCTGGTTAGGAAAGCTAATTTAGGGATGCTGACAATAATGAAACTGACCGCAGAGGGATCTGGGGTGATTGTTGAGTCTATTAATAGCCTATTGAAGAAGCTTCCAGGTTCTTCAAATGTCTTTACTCCAACAGCAACGACTACAAATGATTCCGATGATGCAGATGCAGCAGACAGTGGTACTCCAGAGGCAACACGGCGCACGGGGTCACTGGGAGCAACTGGTAAATTACTGGAAGACTTTGGTAGTGGTACACGAGTAATGCTACACGGCAATGAAGGAGTCATAACAGAAAACCAAATGTCCAACATGTTTTCCAATGTAAACGCTTTTAGAGAAGGCACCTTCAGCGGGATGGCAGACCAAATGTCTAAAGTGATGCAAGCGATCAAAGATGGCGCCACAACAGAAGAGACTATGGGACAAATAGAACAAATCGTTCCAAGTACCAATGTTGTACATCTGTCAAGCCAGGACAGAGAACTACTAAGCGAAATTGCTGCAGGCAATAGTATGATTGCTCAAAGTGTTAATAAGGTTGGTATGCGGCAACTAGAAGCCCTTGATGAAGTTAAAATGAACACAGGTTAAATTAGGTTAAATAGTAAGGTTATATTAGGTTAAATAGTGAAAAGGTGTTATAATAAGTTATGAGTTGGAAAAAACATTTTAAAGTTGTTAATCAGAGTCCGCTATCAAACGCAGGACCTAGTAGCAGTAATAGTGACGTAAAGTTCGGAAACTATGCAAGCCAGTTGCCTGAGGTTTATGTTGGCCATCCAAACCGTATTGAGCGTTACAGCCAGTATGAGAACATGGACGTTGACAGTGAAATCAACGCCGCACTGGATATTCTTGCAGAGTTTTGTACTCAGTCAAACGAAGAGAATAACACTGGATGGGATATTCACTTTCATGAAGAGCCCAGTCAAAACGAAGTAGAAACAATCAGCAAGCAGTTGGTCAACTGGAATAACCTTAACGACTTTAATCAGAGGTTGTTTAAGATGTTCCGTAACACACTAAAGTATGGCGATCAGGTGTTTATTCGTGATCCAGAAACATTTGAACTGTTCTGGGTTGACATGACCAAAGTCACAAAAATTATTGTAAATGAGAGTGAGGGCAAACAGCCTGAGCAGTATGTTTGCAAAGACATTAATCCTAACTTTCAAAACTTAACTGCCACACAAGCTACACATGCTGATGATTATCATCGTCAGGGCGATCACAAACAGACTGGATATGTACAGCCCAGTAATGTGTACACCAGTGCTGGTTCTATGAGCGGCGGCAGATTTGATAATGCTATTAACGAAAAAGCTATTGGCGCAGAACATGTTGTTCATGCCACGCTAACAGAAGGTTTAGACACAAACTGGCCCTTTGGTAACAGCATACTAGAAAACGTATTCAAAGTTTTCAAACAAAAAGAATTACTAGAAGATGCGATTATTATCTATCGTATCCAACGTGCTCCAGAACGTAGAGTATTCTATGTTGATGTTGGTGACATGCCAGCACACATGGCCATGGCTTTTGTTGAGCGTGTTAAAAACGAGATACATCAGCGACGTATTCCAAGCACAACAGGCGGTGGTACCAACATCATGGATACCACATACAATCCATTAAGTACAAACGAGGATTACTTCTTTCCTCAAACAGCAGAAGGCAGAGGGTCAAAAGTTGAGACACTGCCTGGTGGTACAAACCTAGGCGAAATTGACGACCTCAAATACTTTACAAACAAACTATTCAGAGGATTGCGTATCCCAATTAGTTACTTGCCAACGGGACCAGACGAAGGCGCCACGGGGTATAACGATGGCAGGGTAGGCACAGCTCTTATTCAAGAGTATAGATTTAATGAATATTGTAAGAGACTACAACGTCTTGTTAGTAAGACATTTGACAGAGAGTTCAAAATGTTCTTGCGTTGGAGAGGACTAGAGCTTGATAATGCTAGCTTTGAATTACGCCTTAACCCTCCACAAAATTTTGCTAAGTTCAGAGAAACTGAAGTAGATAATGCTAAGATTAGCACATTTACTGCACTTGAGGGGTATCCATTCTTTAGTAAACGCTTCTTATTAGAAAGATACTTGGGACTAACAGAAGAAGAACTTGCACAAAACTCACGACAGTGGGCTGAAGAAAATGACGAACCAGAAACTGACACGCCAAACATGCGTAGTGTTGGTATTACACCAGGTGGCATCGAAAGTGATTTGGATAACTTTGCTATGCCTGATGTGCCAGAAGAGGGTGGTGGAGAAGAGGGCGTAGAAGCGCCAGAAGGAGAAGGGGCCAGCGCACCAGGAGGTCCAACCGGATCAGCACAAAGCCCAATCCCAGGAACACCACCGCCAACTGAAGTTCCAGCATAAATAATACTATGAAATTAAAAAGCCTAATAGAATCAGACAAAAAGCAGAATCCTTTGCAAGTACACCCAAAGGAAGATATGTCTGTTGCACAAAAAACCGATACTCGTAAGACCAGACTTACACTAGAGCAGATAAACCGATTGCGTATGCTAAGTGATGTAAAAATTACTGAATATGCTAAAGAATTAACTAATATAAAAAAGCAATACTCAGTACCTGTAGCAGCTGAATAGATAACTATAATAATTCGCAAGTTGGGATTAAGGCGCCAACATGTACGTCCACTTAGAAATAAGATGGGCGGTTTTTTTTGACTTTTAACAAAAATAGTAATTATTCTTTGTATAGTAAATTTTTTGAGCTCAAAACAGGGCATATTACCCTAAAATTTTTATAAACTATAAATAAAATTATACATTTGCCTTATAACCGAAGGAGTCGTAAAATGTCAGATAAATTTAACCAGCTCATTGAGCTACTAATTGCAGAAGATACAGATAAAGCAGAAGAGCTTTTCCACGAAATCGTAGTAGAGCGCAGCCGCGATATTTACGAAACCCTTATTGACGAAGAAACTGTTGATGAGGAAGAAGTTGCTGAAGACGAAGCAGAAGCAGTTGAAGAGAGTGATTTTGACGAAGAATTAGGCGGAGATGCTGCCGACGATATGATCGACGACATTGAAGCTGACGAACAAGGTTTAGCAGTAGAAGATGACGAAGCCGACGACGAAGAGATCGAAGATCGTGTTGTTGACCTCGAAGATGCACTTGACGAACTCAAAGCAGAATTTGAGAAGATCATGGGCGGAGACGAAGAAGAAATGGACATGGACGGCGAAGAAGAGCCAGAGATGGACATGGACATGGATATGGACGCTGACGAAGAGCCAGAGATGGACATGGACGCTGAAGAAGAAGATGAAATGGAAGAAACTTTTGTACGTGAGTACACTGAAAAAGTTGCTACTCCATCTAATTCTGAAGAAGGCGATGCAAGCTCAGGCCCAGTTGCTAAGAAGAATGACATGGGCGGCAAAGTAGCTAGCTCAAGTGGTTCAGCAGCAGAGTCAGGCGGAAGTGCACCTAAAGCAGCCGTACAAACAGACGCAGCCGATCCAAAAGGCGCAACGATGAGCAAAGCGTAAGATAAGGCAATAATATGAACTATCTTAGAGAACACCTAACTTTCGATCAAGCTGGAATCGTTACTGAGACTGCTAATGAAGGCAAGGATCTCTATATGAAGGGCATTTGTATTCAGGGAGGGGTAAAGAACGCCAATCAGCGTGTTTACCCTGTCTCTGAGATTTCTAACGCCGTTATGCAGCTCAATGATCAAATAAAAACAGGCAACAGTGTGCTTGGTGAAGTTGATCATCCCGACGATCTTAAAATTAATTTAGATCGCGTCAGCCATATGATTACTGAAATGTGGATGGATGGACCAAACGGTTACGGAAAGTTAAAAGTATTACCTACTCCAATGGGAACTTTAGTAAAGACCATGATGGAGAGTGGAGTTAAACTAGGCGTTAGTAGTAGAGGAAGTGGCGAAGTCAACGAATCTTCTGGTAACGTATCTGGTTTCGAAATTGTCACAGTAGATGTTGTGGCACAACCAAGTGCCCCGAATGCATATCCTAAAGCCATATATGAAGGCTTATTGAATATGCGGAATGGGCACAATGCATTAGAAATTGCTCGCGAAGCAGGGAGCAATAACAAAGTGCAAAAATACTTGAAAGATGAGGTAACTCGTCTTATCAGGGACTTAAAGATCTAGGAGACTATAATGCTAGATACTATCAAACCACTTTTAGATAGTGACCTAATTAATGAGGAAACTAAGTTAGAAATCCAGGAAGCCTGGGACTCAAAACTTACAGAAACTCGTGAACTGGTTAGGGCAGAACTCCGTGAGGAGTTTGCTCGTCGATATGCGCATGACAAATCCGTTATGGTTGAGGCCTTGGATCGTATGGTGACTGAAAATCTCACAAAAGAACTTGAAGAGTTTGCTCATGAAAAGAAAGCAATCTCAGAAGATCGTGCTAAGTTTGTTGCTAAGATGCAAGAAACATCAAGCACTTTTGACAAGTTCCTAGTAACCAAGCTAGCAGAAGAAATTAAAGAACTAACTCAAGACCGCAATGCACAGGCCGTATCTGTCGGAAACCTTGAAAAGTTCGTTATTGAAAGTCTAGCAAAAGAAATTGGAGACTTCCAGGAAGATCGTAACGATGTTGTAGAAACAAAAGTACGTCTTGTTAAGGAAGCTCGTGAGCAGTTTGCAACCCTCAAAGATAAGTTTATTGAGCGGTCAGCAAAAATTGTTCAGGAGTCAGTTGCTAACAATCTAACAAAAGAACTAACTCAACTCAAAGAGGATATCGAAGCAGCCAAAGAAAATACCTTTGGACGCAAGATCTTTGAAGCATTTGCAAGTGAATTTAGCGGAAGCTATCTCAACGAAAATAAAGAAATTCGTGAACTAGAAGCAGTACTTAAAGTAAAAGATGCTGAACTAGTTGAAAGTCAAGCAGCAAACGCAGAAAAGATGCAGATTATTGAGAGTAAAGAGCGTCAAGTAGAAGCCATTACAGAAAGCGTTACACGCAAAGAAACAATGGACAAACTTCTATCTAAGCTCAATAAGGATAAGGGCGCAATTATGCGTGACCTTCTAGAAAGCGTACAAACAAGTAAGTTACAACCCGCTTTCGAACGTTATCTACCTGCAGTACTAGACGGTGCTGCACCCAAGGCTACTAAGAAAGTAATTTCTGAAAGCCGTGAGGTAACAGGAGATAAACAAACAAAAACACAACCGGCTGTAGAAAAATTGGATGATACTAATATTATTCAACTACGCCAGTTGGCAGGCCTAAAGTAAGGTACCAAAGGAGACAATAAAATGTCAGATGTACTATTAGAAAGCCGTTGGGATGAGACCAAAGACGCCCTACTTGAGGGCCTTGAAGGTTCACGTCGCAGCAGCATGTCAGTTGTCCTAGAGAATACTAAGAAGTATCTCGCAGAGGCAGCATCAACCGGCGCAACATCAAGCGGAAACGTAGCAACACTTAACCGTGTTATCCTACCAGTTATCCGCCGTGTTATGCCAACAGTTATCGCCAACGAAATCGTTGGTGTTCAACCAATGCAGGGCCCAGTTGGCCAGATTCACACTCTACGTGTTCGTTATGCTGAGTCTGTTACATCAACAGCTAGCTCACCATTCGATACAGACACAGTAGCTGGTGATGAAGCACTAAGTCCATTCAAGATTGCAACAGCATATTCCGGCACAACCAGTGCAACAAGCACAACAGGTCGTGCAGGTGCTACTGCTGGTATGGAAGGTGACGGTGGTAACCAGATCTCAATCCAAATCTTGAAGCAACCAGTAGAAGCCAAGACACGTAAGCTACAGGCTCGCTGGACATTCGAAGCCGCACAGGACGCACAGTCCATGCACGGTATCGATGTTGAGGCAGAAATTATGGCTGCCCTAGCACAAGAAATTACCGCTGAAATCGACCAAGAGGTTCTAGGTTCACTTCGCTCACTAGCAGCAACAGAAGAGACTTTCAACCAGGCCGCAGTCAGTGGTACAGCAACATACGTTGGTGACGAGCATGCAGCACTTGCAGTTCTAGTCAACCGTGTTGCAAACAAAATTGCTCAGCGTACACGTCGTGGCGCAGGTAACTTTGCAGTCGTTAGCCCAGAAGCACTAACAGTTCTACAGAGTGCAAGCACAAGTGCTTTTGCTCGTACAACTGAAGGTACTTTTGAAGCACCAACAAACACCAAGTTCGTTGGTACACTTAACGGTGCAATGCGTATCTATGTAGATAGCTATGCAGCAGATTCAACTGCTGTTCTAGTTGGCTACAAGGGTTCAAGTGAAACAGATGCCGCAGCATTCTATTGCCCATATGTTCCACTTATGAGCTCAGGTACAGTACTTGATCCAAGCACATTCGAGCCAGTTGTTAGCTTTATGACTCGTTACGGATATGTAGAATTGTCCAACACGGCCAGTTCACTTGGTAACGCCGGCGATTACGTTGGAGAAATTGCAATGAGTAATATTAGCTTTGCATAAGCTAGTAAAGACATTGTAGTTTACCTAAACGTAAGCTCAAAACAGATTGGGGAAGCAGAAATGCTTCCCCTTTTTGTTGACTAAAAATATATTCCTAAGTTCAACTTAAATGATAAATAAAAGTGTAGTTCACGAAGGGACAACTTCCAACTACTCTAACGCTTAAAAGGATCAACAGGATCAGAACATGGCTGCTACATTAGTAGAACTTACTCAAATATGAGTCTTTTTAACCGGTTAAAATTTGGCGATAGTTTCTGTGTTTTACCTTTTATACACAAGCACGTAGATTTAGGAGGTAAACAACGGTTATGCTGTAACTCTGACGAAACTGTCACACAAGATAGGATAAATGAGGTACGCCAGCTTATGTTGGCAGGTAATCCGGTAGGTGAATGTGTAAAATGTGTAGCTTGTGAATCTACTAATAGAATAAGCGAAAGACAAAATCAGTCCAAGGATTGGTTAAAACATCTCGATATACAAAACTGGATCGAAAATTGCACTGAGGTAAGTTACGATTTAAGATATAGTAATCTTTGTAATCTTAGATGCCAAACATGTGGGCCTTATGCTAGCAGTGCTTGGGCTGAATTTTTACAAAAAAACGACGTGTATAAAAGTTGGGAACCAGACAGTATTGATATAAATCCAGATGCTAGACGCATCTATCTTGCAGGTGGCGAACCCTTTCTTATTAAATCTTTTAGCAAAGCTCTAAACAATGTTACTAATACAGATTGTGAAATTGTAGTAAACACAAATGCTACTATTTTAACTAATCATATGATAGAAGCACTAGCTAGATTTTCAAATGTTTGCTTTGTCTTAAGCATAGATGGCATAGGGCCTGTAATAGAACAAATACGTACAGGCTGTAATTGGAAAACAATACAAGATAATATAGTAAAACTTAGGAAACAACTAGATCCTAAATTTATGGTTAATACTGTTTTACAAAAAGATAACATAGACGATATGCCAAATATTGCTAATTGGATAGATAGCCAAAATATATCGAACTGGCATGTGACTGTGCTGACTAGTCCTGAACAATATCATTACAGTCTTTACAAGGGTATTCCAGATTGGGAAAATTTATGGATAAATCAATGTGTACAAACCAATCAGCAAGTACAATCTGCTCTTAAAACAGTTTATAAAAACTTATACATGTAACGTGTCATAATACTCTGACGCTTAAAAGGAGCATCGGCAATGTATTTAAACAACAAATATACAGAAACTTATTATAACATAGTTAATAGAGCCAGTCAACGCACACTTGATGGCTACACAGAAACACATCACATCATACCTAGAAGTTTAGGCGGAGAAGATACACAGGAAAATCTAGTAGTACTCACAGCTAGGGAACACTTCCTATGTCACTGGTTACTAACAAAGATGGTAGATAACAAACGTGATCAATGGAGTATGATAAATGCACTAGGCTTTATGATGTGGGCTGAAAACGACAATCAACAAAGATACAAAGTAAACGCAAGACTATATGAACAACTAAAACGTAAGCACAGTGAAGCAAAAAGTTGGGCAATGACCGGTGAACGCAATGGGATGTATGGTAAGAAACATTCAAAGGATACTATAGAGAGAATGAAAGAGTATCAACAGAATAGACCGCCCATGTCAGATGAAGCCAGAGAAAAAATACGTCAAAGTCGTTTAGGTAAAAAGTGGGATGAAGAATACAAACAACGTATGAGTAAAATTAAAAAAGGCACACAAGTTGGGAGCCTCAATAATATGTATGGCAAAACTCACTCAGATGAAACACGGCGTAAAATCTCAGAAGCAATGAGTGGTAAGAAACAAGATCCAGAAGTAGTAGCCAGAAGAGCAGCAGCGCAGAGAGGCAAAAAAAGACCTACCAAAGAATGTCCACATTGTAATACTCGAGTAGCAGTCAACACCTATGCCAGATGGCACGGAGATAGATGTAATCATGCATGAATTTGGGTTTGTATTGGGTAATGGCCGAACACGGCTAGCTGTTAATACTCAGGATTTACAGCCCCTGGGCACAGTGTATGCTTGTAATCGAATGTATACAGACCCACATGTTG
>Ga0206129_10006256_pt1 | contig 12178 bp, 4 predicted proteins | sample Helgoland_Spring_8_FD_148616 | JGI IMG/M metagenome (GOLD analysis project Ga0206129, IMG submission 148616) | Pelagic subsurface seawater microbial communities from Kabeltonne, Helgoland, North Sea - Helgoland_Spring_Bloom_20160502_2 | ecosystem: Environmental > Aquatic > Marine > Epipelagic ...
TCATTGCTGAAGGCATTCGCCATAGATCCGATAAAGATCCACAAGAAGTCCTGAAAAACCTTCCAGAGAAAATCGATAGAATAGTTCGGCAGATCAATCGCGCAACGGAAATTAGCGCCCACATCCAACAATGTATCCGAATGAAACGTCATAACCGTAGACATGTATAAAGGATAAAATTATGTCTCTCGTCGTCAGCTACACCCTAAAAGGTAAGGTCGGTGTCATCACTGTTGACAGCGCGCCGGTTAATGCGTTGTCACATGCAGTTCGCTCGGGTATTGCTAACGCCCTAACCACGGCCGCAACCGATCACTCAATGGCTGTGGTAATTATCTGCGCAGGTCGAACGTTTATCGCCGGTGCTGATATCACCGAATTTGGTAAGCCCCCACAAGAACCTTCGCTGAACCAGATCCTTGAGCAGTTAGACAACCACCCTAAACTTACTCTTGCAGCAATCCATGGCACCGCACTTGGCGGTGGTTTTGAAACCGCGCTGAGTTGCAACTATCGTATCGCTCTAAAAAGTGCCAAGGTGGGCTTACCCGAGGTCAAGCTGGGCTTATTACCCGGCGCCGGCGGTACTCAGCGAGTGCCGCGGCTTGCAGGTCTCGGACCCTCAATCAACCTTATGACGACAGGCAATCCCATAGCGGCGAGCCAGGCAGCCGAATGGTCTCTGGTTGATCGCGTCGTTGACGGAGACCTGCTCACAGAGGCCGTCGCGTATGCCGAGCAACTAGTTGCTGAGCAGGCGCCCCAAAAGCAGGCGCGCAACGGGCAGTTAATACTGAGCGATGCCGATCGCGACGCGATTTCTCAGCAGCGGGAACTAATGCGTAAGAAGACCCGCGGTGAAACGGCGCCACAACGAATTCTAGATTGTATTGAGGCGGCGGAGCTCGACTTTGACAAAGGCTTGGATCGCGAACGCGAGCTATTCATAGCTTGCATGCAAGATCCTCAGTCAACAGCGATGCGTCATATGTTTTTCGCCGAGCGCGCGGCTGCTAAGGTCGATAACCTACCCAAAGACACTTCGCTGCTCAACGTCGCTCGAGTCGGCATTATTGGTGCCGGTACGATGGGCGGCGGTATTGCTATGTGTTTCGCCCAAGCTGGCATTGCTGTAACCCTGCTCGACATGTCCGATGATGCGGTCAATGCGGGGATTGAAAAAATCACCAAAAACTACGCAATCAGTGTCAAACGGGGACGTCTGAGCGAAGCGCAGGTGGGGGGGATCATGGCAAACATCACGCCAACTTCGAGCTACAACGATCTGGCAGACATGGATCTGGTCATTGAAGCGGTGTTTGAAAATCTTGCCATTAAACAGGACGTTTTCAAAACCTTAGACGGTATCTGCAAACCTGGCGCCATCCTTGCCAGCAATACCTCATATCAGAGTATCGACGAGATTGCCTCCGTTACCTCGCGTCCCGAAAGCGTGCTGGGCATGCATTTTTTCAGTCCTGCCAACGTCATGAAGTTGCTTGAGGTAGTTCGTGGCGCCCAAAGCAGCGACACCATAATTGCTACTGCCATGGCGGTAGCTAAAACCATCGGCAAGGTGCCCGTACTGTCAGGCATGTGCTACGGCTTTATTGGCAATCGCATGTTGCGTCCCTATGCTCGCGAGGCAAGCTTATGCTTGATGGAGGGCGCCACACCTGCCCAAATTGACGGTGCTATGGAACGCTGGGGAATGGCAATGGGCCCACTGGCGGTGGGTGATCTCGCTGGGCTTGATATTGGCTACAAAGCGCGGGAACAACTCACAGACGAGCAAAAAGGCGAACCCGCCACTTATATCGTTGCGGATCGTTTGGTTGAGGCGGGGCGACTGGGCCAAAAATCGGGTGCCGGCTACTACCGATACGATCCCGATACGCGCCAGCGTGTCGATGATCCGCAAGTGATGACCATCGTAGAGAATGCTTGCCAGGAACTGGGCATTAGCCGTCGGGTAATCAGTGACGATGAGATTGTAGATCGTCTGATTTTGGCTCTAGCCAATGAAGGCGCTAAAATCCTCGAAGAACGTATTGCCCAGCGCGCAAGTGATATCGATGTGGTCTATTGCTACGGCTATGGATTCCCGCGCTTCAAGGGGGGGCCCATGCACACCATCGAGGCCATGGGGCTAGATCGTGCGGTTGCCCGTATCAACGAATTCCAGTCGACATTAAAACCGGGAAATTGGCAGCTTGCGAACATGCTGGCAGAGCTTGCAGCCAGCGGCGACTCTTTAGTGGGATACCATCGTGACTGAATCGGTGTCATGCCAGCCCTCTCCTTAAATTGCAAAGAGAACAAGGGTGTGCGCAACACCCCCAATCAACACTTTGACACTATTAGCGGTACGCCCCCTTTACCGGTAGTGTAGTGACGTTACATTAGCGAGACATAGAGCCACAAGATGTTGCCAGATAATCAAGTATATTCTGATACAGCTCCGCTTTATGGTGATAAAAAAGCGTATTAGAGAAATGGTCAGCGCCTTCGAGCTCCAAATATTTATGGGGCTTATTCGCTTTCTTTAATACATCTAAATACTTCTCTGCGTGCTCGAGAGGTACTCGCTGATCAACGTCACCATGAATGAGTAAAATAGGGACGTTGACCTTATCGATCTCATTGAGTGGCGAGATACTGTCGTCCCACATCGACAGCTGTTCAATTTTACTCACACCACGCAAGCGATACCGATAATAATCAATTTGCATGTCTGGATCTGAAACGGCAGCACCAGCAATCACACATTGGTAGTACTGCGGCGTCCTCGACGCGGCCACCAATGCCGCATACCCACCGTAGGACCAACCAAACATTGCAACTTTATCTTTGTTAGCTAGCTCTTTATCGATAAGCCAAGCAACACCATCGTCTTTATCATCCTGCATTTTGTAGCCACCTTGACCACCATTTTTAAATGCTGACTGATAAAATTTTTGCCCATAGCCTTGAGAGCCGCGATATTGTGGTTGTAAGACCATGTAGCCGTTGTTCGCAAGCAGTTGTGCCCATTCATCAAAAATAATGACTTCTCGAACGAAGGGACCCCCGTGCGGCAAAACCACTAGGGGGAATGGCGGATTGCCACTGGGCACTGTTAAAAAGGCTGGGATCGTTACGCCGTCTCTCGCGGGATATTGAATATACTTCACGTCCGCAAGATTCTCCGCCTCGAAGTACGGACGCCCGCTCCCTATCAACTGTAGCTTGCCGTTGTGCAGCAAATAATGGCTGCCGGGATCTCTAGGTCCCAAATTCCGCACGGTTAATGACGATCCCTCCCTAGAGCGACTCGTAATGCGCGCGGAGTAAGCGTTAGGCAGTAGCGACTCTAATTGTCTTTGAAGCGCCGCCTCTTCGTCGTCAAAAAATTCGACAATTGGCTTATCTTTACAGTGCGTCACTCCCACAATTGTATCCGCGTGGGTCCACGCATTGCTGTGATAGCGAACGCCGCAGATGTCGACATCGGTACGCTGATATATCGCTTCAGCGAATTCTTTTGTCGCGGCATTGAACGACCAAAGGCCCGTCGTATCAGCACCTCTGTTGGCTTCAACAAGAAAGTGTCCCGGAAGGTCTGGATCGGGTCCAAAAACCCTAAAAGTGTCAAAACTGTCTTCATTGAGCCGATAAAACTCGGTCCAATCAGTCTCGCCAGGCTTACGCCAAAACCAAATAAAGTCGCCGGTATCAATATCAAAGCCGCGCGCAAGAATAGCATTGCCATCCTCGTCGAAGTCGATATTCCCGAGAGAAATCTTCCCTCGAACCAGGAGCTTTTTAGTGCCTCTCTCTAGGTCAAATTCCCAATAAGCGCGAGGTCGGAATGCTGCTTGCACCTTTGCACCAATGCCATCGTTTCCCCCCTCGGAAAACGATATTAAGATTTTCCCAGGTTTACCCGGCAGCACACTCACAACGCTAGGATCGCGCTCGTCAAACGATTTTAAGCGCTTGGCGTCCACATCGACGAGTGCTAGTCGATACTCATAAATGCCCTGATTAAAACCGTCAATCTTGTCACGGACCTGTTGACGTGCGGTGAACACTAAACTGCCATTATCGACCCAATTAAAGCTAATAATCTCCATTGGGCTTGCATTAATACGAAACGGCTCACTGTCTAATGCATCAGTCCGATATATTTCAATGATCGGGTTTTCTGCCTTGCCGGGAATTTTCATCATACCGAGACGAAGGCCATCTGGTGACAGTGCAACGCTACTGATCGCAGGTCTGCGCGCCCAGTAATCTACGGGATATGGCTCGCTCAGAGCACTGAAACTAGTCATTACACTGCTGATTAACAACAACCTACAAAGCACACTCACAACTACCTACCTCCTCGTCGGCATCATAAAAAAGGCGCGCTCGTGGCGCGCCTTTTTCCCCGCTGAACTAGTCCTTAATTGCCGCCAAACCGATAGGCTACATCGAGGAAGTAGACGCGTCCCTGTAGATCGTAGCCATAGCCGATCGGTGTATTAGAGAACGACAGTACTTCACTACCGTCAACAACCGGAGGCTCTTCATTAAAGACATTTCTTATGCCCGCACCAATTGTCCAGGTATCAGCGTTATAAAACAACGATGTACTGTGTCTGAAGTAGTCATCTGCTTCGGCAAAATCTCTGCACAGCACGTCATCAGGTGGGCCGTAGCACGTGTCGGAAGCACCCGCAATTGAGTCGAATGGGTCAACCGAATCCCGGTCCTGATCGACCGCTCCTAAGTAACGTGTTTCCCAGGTAAAGGCCCAGCGATTCCAGTCGAAGCGAATCGCCATTTGGGCTTGCCACTCAGGAAAGCCCCATTCACCCTGATACTCTTCGCGATCAATACTTCCGTCAGCATTACCAAATTCGGTTGATCGCTCCAAGAGCCTGCTAGCCGTCAAATTAATGCTCATGTTGATTGGAACACCTAAATCTAGCTGATCGCGGAACGCCAAGTTATAGTCGATACCGCGGGCCGTCTCCTGATCGCGGTTGATAAACCCTAGGTCCATAAACACAATTTCGGGATTAGTAGGATCGGAAAAATCTCGGGTAATGCGACCACAGAATGCACTGGCTCCAGTACCGGCCTCATCGGTATAACAGTCACTGATTATAAAGCCCGTGCTGGGTTCAATAACTGTATTAGTGATTTCAATTTCGTAATATGTCATACCAAATGACAAGTCGAACTTGTTAGTGAAATCCTGCTCAAACGCAAACCCCAACGTCCACGACTCGGACTCTTCGGGGGCTAGAGTAGGAGATCCACCAGCTTGTACTTCCACACTGAACGTATTGAAGCCGCCATTATTTGCGAGGAACGGGTCAACGCCAGTAGCGCGGCAGTTATCCAAAATTAGTTGATCACGCTTATCATTGGCGGGGTTGTAATCGCCGGTAAGATTATCAATCGCATCCTCCGGAATATAACAAGGGTCCGCAACGTTTAAGAAGCCAGTAGAACCCGCCAAAAACAATTCTCGCAGGTTGGGCGCACGGAATGCGGTACCCCAAGTACCACGAATGAGCAAAGGCTCCACTGGCCGCCATCCAATTTTCGCCGACTCAGTGGTATTGTTTCCGTAATACTCGTCATCGGTGATACGCCCAGACAAATTCACGTTAAGCTCTGTTGCGAGCGGTTTATTGGCAAGAACCGGAATCTCAATTTCTGCAAACAATTCATTGACCGTTCGACTTCCCCGAGCACCCTTGTCAGAGAAGAAACCCCAGAATAGGCCCTCTGCCGCAACAGCATCGGGATTGGAGCGAATTTCATCCCGTCGCGTTTCAATACCAAGACCTAGGGCAACGTCCCCAGCAGGCAACTCAAGTACGTCACCACTTGCATAAGCAGAAACTACAACTTGCTCGTACTCAGTATCGAAGTTTCGGGTATCAAACAGGAAATCGCGCTCCGCCTGAGTCGCAAAATCCCCTACTACTGAGCCCACGGGATAAAGCGAAGGAGCATACATGTTAACCGGCACACACCCTGCAACTGCATCGTCTCGCAAAGGTGCGCCGAGATCATTTTCGCAAGGAGTGCTTGTGGAACTGTAGTAGCCCAATGCGTTGTTTAGGCGGTCTTCACGAACGCCAAATCTGCGCGACTCGCCATCGGATAAGGAGTAACTAGCGTACACGTCAAACGACCAGTTATCGAAGCTAGCAAAATTCATAAAAGGCATATCGCCACGAAGACCAGCGACAAACCGAAGCTGACTTTGCTCTACCTCTGTTCGGTTGCGATCGCCACGGACTGACACAATGGGCAATGTCGGAACAGGGCCAAGAGCGCCTGGATATAGGTTAACGATCCCAAAATCTCGAAACTGAGCGGGTGTCAGCCCATAAACACTGGCGATGCCTGCGGCAATGCTTGGGTTGTCGAGGTATGCTCCTGCAGCGAGGCCGCAATCCACACCATCTGGCTGATTGGGGTTACACAGGTTATAGGGATTAAGCGCGGGCACTTCTGGAAAAAGCTGCCCTTCGCCACTTTTAGATTTTACCTCTAGATACGAGTAATTGGCCTCGAAATACGGCGTAAGATTTGCTTCGCCCTCAAACGTATATTCTCCATATGCCATGACGTTATAGCGGGTAGACGCCGGAAATAAGTCGGCGTCCAACGTGGCGGGCTTCCCATTCAGGTCATATTGATACAGGTCAATATCACCAAGACCATCACCATTACCGTCGGCAGCTAGGCCAGTATAGGGATCTCCGGACTCACTGAAATTACCCCATCCACCATTGGAGTATCCCGGGGTGTAGTAAATTGAGCCCATATCAATCGAAGAAATGAATGTTCGGGCAGCAACCGATTGAAAGGCACAGTTGCCATAACTGGGGTAACCGATAGACTCATAATAAAGGTCCTCGGTACGTATACCGCCATTTTCATCGATCTCGACGTTGCTGGTGCAATCACCCGTCCAGTCGCGATCCGCCAAAGCAGCTTTGGTCGACTTGACATATTCAGCACCAATACCGAATACGCCACGGTCGGAATTGAATCCCCACGCAGCCGTTACCGTTGTATCAGAACCACCGGATTGCTGCGGCTGATTCGAGAAAATCTCTAGCTCTAACCCATCAAAGTCTTTGCGCAAAATTGCGTTGACGACGCCTGCGATAGCATCAGAACCATAAACCGACGAGGCTCCATCTAACAGAATATCGTATCGCTCTACAAGCGAGCGCGGCAGGAGGTTCAAGTTGGGAGCTGCAGGTGCCCCCTCGACTCCCGATGGAGACACCCTTCGACCATTGATAAGTACTAAGTTACGTTGCGCGCCCAAGCCTCGAAGGTCGACCGTCGATGCAGCAGGGCCGTTATCCAATACAAAGCCTTGAAAAGTTAAGTCGATTTGCTGACCCGTGGCCGCCGTTGAGCCCTGTAAAATGTCGGCGGCATCAATCAACCCCACCTCTTTAGAGAATTCTGTGGTGATCACTTGAAGCGGTGAAATACTGCTAAATGTATCTCGCTTAAGCCTGGAGCCGGTCACAACGACTTCTTCAACGACCTGTTGGACAGGCGCAGAATCGGCCTGGGCTACGGCCTCTACGTTTGTCGTTTCGATCTCCTCAGATTGTGCCCACACATGCGACGTCTGGCTAATGCACAGCGCGGCGAGCAACGAGGAAACAGCAAAAGAAAGTGGCTTGTATTTTGTTTTTATCATGGGAAATTCCTGTATCTAACGTTACGACCTATTGCGTCTTTATTTTTGGAATGGCAATACTTCGAATGTAAAATTAAATAATAGGGGAATCAAACTCTTTTTTTTATTTAAAAACCGCTGATTTTCGATCAGTTATATAAGTCAGCCCGGCGAAATTCAGCAAAAAAAACCCCGGTAACCGCTTGGCGACCGGGGTTTAATTTAACAAAGGCTTACACCATCAGGATGTTAGAATCGATACATTGCATCGATTCCGTAAGCACGGAGTGCCGACGGGTGATTAAACGTTCCGCCAAACTCGGGGGCTGGAATAACTTCCTGCAGGTACTCCTCTTCGGTGATGTTGCGGCCCCACGCGGTTACGCTCCAATTCTCTGCCTCTAAACCGATGCGCAGATCGACTGTACCGTAGCCATCTCGACTCGATTTCGAGAAGTCTTGATTAAAGCCAGGCGCAAAGAACGCGTTCCAAATGGTCGGTGTCTGCTCACCCTGTAACGTGTGGAAGAATGTTTCTCCGACATACTGGTAATCGATACGGCTCACAAAATCGATCCCACCCATTGGAATCACTAGCTGGGCGCCTAAGGTACCGGTCGTCTCGGGCGCTTGCGGAACATTGTTGCCCTCCGTCAAAGGCCGGTTCTTGTTCTCTTTGATTTCCGAGTCGAGTAAACCAATACCACCGTAAATCGACAAGTTCTCAGTCGCTGCAAAGTTAAAGTCAGCCTCGAAACCCTGAATGGTGAGTTCATCGATGGTGGTCACAGTACGCAACAATCCGAAGGGACCCGCAAAGAACTCAAAGAACTGGTTGTCTTCAACATCGGTACGAAAAACCGACGCATTGACACGCAGCCTGCGGTCCATGAACTCTGATTTAAGACCGAATTCGATAGACGTTGAAACTTCTTTATCGTAATCGTCTTTTATCAGAAGCTTGGCGTCGACTGCTTCACCAGGGCCACCATAACCCGAGTTAAACCAGAAGTTAAGCGTATCTTCCGTTCCCAGTGCATTAAAGCCACCCGAGCGGAAACCCACTCCGTAGGAAGCATATAGATTGGTACTTTCAGCAGCTGCCCAGCTCAAAGTGACCTTAGGTTGGAATTGACTAAAGTCAGCATCACGATTGGGAATGCCATTAGGGTTATTCGCCAGCGCAGGGTTGATAGGCAATGGCTGGAAATTTGCACCCAAAAGGTTAACGTTCTGACCTGAGTTCTGGACGTTAGGTACTTGGTTATCTACCGTGCGCTCTTCGCGGTCATAGCGAACCGCAACTGCCAACTCTAAGGTATCAGACAGATCGAACTCAACCTGACCATAAACCGCATAAACCTTAGTATCGAACTCATCCCAAAACAATAAATCGGTCGGGTTAGGTCCATCTGCAGGGACGTAGGGCTGACGAAGGAACCCCGCGCCGGTATCCGCGCCGTAGCTCACCACCGACTCGCGTTCAATGTCTGCATAGTAAGCACCCGCGATCCAACGGAAGGGACCATCATCGTTAGATACCAGACGGGCATCAATGCTTAGGTCTGTCTGGTTGCGCTCTTGGTACTGATAACCGTCACAGGTAAGCGCGGTATATGGACCATAAATACCTGCAAAATCGTTACCCGCACCCGGTGGTAGCACCAAAAACGGGGCAAGCACTGGCCCAAACAAATCGGGACGGCTGAAGCTATTTAACTCCGCTCGACCACTCTGACATGCAGGGGTTAATTCATAACCGTAAAACGTGGCCGCGGTACCATCTGACAACAGATACTCTTCAAGATCACTGTAAGCAACGCTCGCCACTAAATCGGCAAAACCTAGACTCCAATCGGCCTTGATCGAGAAGTCGAATGTTTCTTGCTCATTCTCACCGGGAACGTTGTTTGTAAAGTTGAAATCGAGATCGTTAGGATCGGCAAAGTAAGCCTCGTTACCCAATACGTCGACAAACAAGGGAATCGCAAACGCTGCATTGAAGTTGATTGCTCCGCCGCTGACCTCCGAATACCCGCCACGAAAATCGATCTCAAGATCATCGCTTACTGTCCAAATGGCGCGGCCGCGTACACTGGTGTCTTCCAGAAAATCGACCGAATCATCCCTTCCGGTGAACGTGTTCGCATAAAAACCATCGGTCTCACGGGTGCTTATTGCCAGGCGACCAGCAAGCTTATTCTCGATAATTGGGCCACTCACCATAGCCGACGCCTTGTAACTGTTGTTATTCGATACACCAGCAGTCACTTTGGCTTCGAATTCGTCGGTCGGCTTCTTGGTAGTCACCAAAATAGCTCCCGCTACAGCGTTGCGCCCATAAAGTGCGCCCTGGGGTCCTTTCAAAACCTCTATCTGCTGCACATCGAACAGCTCTTCATTAAAGCTGTTGGGGTTGGTACTCAACACCCCGTCAACAACGTAAGCAAATGTAGATTCAGCATCGCGCGTGGAGACAATTCCGCGAATGCTCACCTGGGTATCACCTACGTTTGCTGTGTCGACCAGCGTGACGTTAGGAATTAGCGAGATGTAATCACCGGCGCGTTCAATGCCCGCGCGTTGGATTGTCTCTTCACCAATCGCACTAATAGCGATGGGTACGTCCTGTAAGTTCTCACTACGCTTTCGCGCGGTAACCACGACTTCTTCAAGGGTAAAACTGGACTCTTGAGCAACGACTACCGGCGTTGTGCTTATTGCCGATAACGCTGCTATTGCAGTCCATAGTGGGGTTTTCTTGGGGAACATGGGCGTCTCCTTTTTTTGCTGCCACAAGGGCCTAATCATTATCATTGTGAGTTTAGTGCCTACGCTGAGGCGGTGAAACTGGGTGAAACTGGCGCCTCAAGGTGGGTCTCACCTTTGCAGCGATTTTTAAGTTCTTCGATTGAGCCACCGCGATTAAACAGGGCAATCTCTGATCGAGCACCGCTGAGTTGAGCGCGAAGCGCAGCTGTTTCAACGTCATCAACAGTACCCTCGTCGGTCATGACTACGCCGTAACGCCGAGCACCGGACGCACTGACTAGGCCGCGCTCCACATCTTGACGAACAAGCTCAGGGTCGCGCGCAAAGGGATCGCCCCAACCACCGCCTCCCCACGTATTAAAATACAGGACATCACCGACCTTAACTTTCACGCCCTCGACTTTAGCGGGCAACCACTCCTCGCTCCCGTCAGCTCGTACCAAACGCTTGGTCGACCGTTGTCCAGTCTCACCACCGAGGACACCCCAGGGATACGTCAACCAACGCTCATCGTGAATTCCCACTTCGCCATTGGCAAGGAATCGATAAGCTACGCTCAAACCGTTACCGCCACGGTGCAATCCTGCACCGCCTGAGTCCGGGATGGTCTCATAGCGCTCAATACGCAAGGGGAAATAGGATTCAATGAATTCGTTGGGAACGTTAGTGAAACCTGGCCAAAGACTGTGGCCGTCTGGGCCATCGCCAACGGGCCTGCCGGGAATGCCACCAAAGCCGATTTGGAACAATTGGAACCACTCGCCCTTGTCATCGTAACCACTGTAGAACAGGTGAGGCGAGTCAGAGAAACCTGCAGCATTGAGCATTTGCTCTGGAGCACCCATACCGAGCAGGGCACCCAAAATATCGAAGATACGGCCGAGAGCATGCGTTCGACCCGATAAAGCGGCAGGGAACTTCGGCTTAAGCAAGGTTCCCTCAGGAATTCGGACGTCAACTAAATCGTAAAAGCCATCGTTAAAGACGATCTGGGGATCAACAACGTTGATCGTGAACGATCCAAAGAACATTTTGAACATGTCTTCGTTGAGATAAAAATTAACTGAACTCTGTGCTTGAGGATCGGTGCCACTGAAATCAAAAATTGCAGTGGAGCCTTCGCGCCACAACGTACACTTAATTTTGTAGGGCCCCATTCCCATTCCGTCATCGCAAATGTAGTCCTCAAACTCCCTTGGTTCTTCTGGAATGAACATTTCGATGATGTGCTTCATCGCGTCATAGTTGCGTTTGAGCATAATGTCCATCGTGGAATACAGGACATCGTCACCAAAGCGCTCCGAAAGCTCTACGACGCGCTTTGCTGCGGTGTTACAGGCGGCAACAAGTGCATTCAGATCGAAGCGATTCCACTCTGGAGTGCGCACGTTATGCAGAATAAGATCGAGCATGTCCGATTGGAGCACGCCTTTTTTATACAACTTGATAGGAGGGATGCGAATTCCCTCTTGGTAAATAGTCGTGGCCTCGATGGGGATTGATCCCGGCACCATGCCGCCGTTGTCAGACATGTGACCAAACATAGCCGACCATGCAATCTGCCGACCATCGCGGAAGATAGGTACCAATACAACCCAGTCGGGCAAGTGCGACACTGCCGCATTACACATATAGGGGTCGTTGGTTAGTATGACGTCGCCCTCTTCGATTTCCGCATCGTAAGCTTCCAAAAAGGGCCCGCTAAAGGAA
>Ga0206129_10006261_pt1 | contig 12173 bp, 10 predicted proteins | sample Helgoland_Spring_8_FD_148616 | JGI IMG/M metagenome (GOLD analysis project Ga0206129, IMG submission 148616) | Pelagic subsurface seawater microbial communities from Kabeltonne, Helgoland, North Sea - Helgoland_Spring_Bloom_20160502_2 | ecosystem: Environmental > Aquatic > Marine > Epipelagic ...
TCACCTTGACGGTACCTCCATTGCCGTCACCCAGGCCCAGCCTATTGGCTTCGCGGGTATTGACGACCGCAGTGGTAACCCTGGTATCGCCGACGTCCCTCTCATTGGTCTCTGGATTGAGGGTGGCGTTGACAGCAACACTGCGCTTCTGGCCCACTTCGTTACGCACGGTGGCACCCACTGTACCTCGCTGGACCTCAGTGTTGCGTACGCGCTGTCTCAGCTCAACCACCTTTCCTATGGCTATGTTAGCCCTGGCCAGGCCTCTCCTTTGTCTGGCGATGTTCGCTACAACGCGGAGGTGTGCAACGGAGTTAGCGAGTGTGATCCCTGTGCCACCATCCCCAGTGGAACCCCTCCCAACGTCGAGATCGGTCGTGTGGGACGGACCGCGGTTGTTTTCAACCCGCTCACTGGGTTGGTGGATATCACTATCACGGTTGAGGATGTGAATGAGGACGCCGTGACTATCAGCACTGTCCCGTACACGACGCTGGCCGGAACCATCACTGCTGCCCCGCAGTGCATGAACCGTGATGTTGCTGGTCCCGACACGCTCATCCACTCGGCTGATGTTACCGATGGCCGGTTTGCCGCAAAGGGAATCTGGGCGGTTGGTGCGGCGTACACCATTACTGAGAACACCATCATTACCACTGTGCGTGATTACACCACCTCAATGGGAATGGGTGACCTCGCTGCATGCTCTGGCGATCTCTCCACGGCACTGCAGATGACTGTGACATTTTACGTTACGCACACCGCCCTTCTTGATGACGCCGCCGTGCGCATCATGGCACAGAACCCGCAGGAATTCACTATGTTCTGGGCTACCCAATTCGCTGTGGGTATCCAGACCGGCAACGGGTTCCTCAATGTCGTCAACCCCGCCGACTTCCGCCTGGTTGCACGCGAGCCCATTTTCAACTCGGGTGTCGACAACGTCTTCGAGCTCGAGATTTACACGCCTAACGCCGGAAACAACGTGGCCCAGCGCTTCCCCGGTGGCTCCCTCACGCTTACCTACGACGATGTAGCCGGAAACCCTCTGTGTAACACTGCCGATGGTGCGACAGTGGCTTGCCAGACCACCCTTACGCTTGACATCACTGACGGTTGCCGCACGGATGTGGGTGTGTACCCAAACAACGCGTATTGCTACCAGCTTATCACGATTCACACCGATCAGCCCTACACCTTTGTCAGTCTCCCCACCGACTTCGACCTCGAGCTCTATGATAACGAGGGCAATGGTGCACTCGTGTCCCAGGCATCGATCTTCACACTGCTGCAGTTCTTCCTATCGACCACCACGATCGACGGTGCCGACCCCAACAAGTACTCCATCATTGTGGACACGTTCGCTGGCGGTGACCTGGTGTACTCGGACCGTGCTCTGGACAAGCCGCAGACCACCGACTACACCGCCGGTGAGCGCATGTGCTTCAAGTTCACAATTGACGGCATCGACTACCTCACGGACCGTTATGACAAGGTTGGCCTCGATGTGACCTATGGTGTGTACTGCGCTCTCGATCCCGACAATTTGGCCGGAATCACCGACTTCCCTGCGTACACCTTCAACCAGCGCCAGGTGACCGGTTGTAACGCCTTCATCCCCGCCCCTGTCCAGCGCGTGAAGTTCCTGGATGCGTTCTCGACCGCTTGCCGTGTTACGCAGACCAGCACTCTCACTGAGCAGCGTTTCCTGTGTGAGGACGGCAATGACCTGCAGATGCTTGACAACCAGCACGTTCTGGGCACATGCGACTCCAGTGATGCGGGCGAGTTGAACAAGCACTGCTTGATCCCCTCTCAGACTGGCGGGCTTGACCCTGAGCTTGCTGGTGCGAACGCATGCAGCACTGGCCCGGGCAATGTCTGTTCCAACGGAGGTGATGGTGCGTCGGCCACTCCCTTCAAGACCAACGAGATTTCGGGCGTGCCTGCATCATGGGATGTGAAGCATTGCCGTGCGGCAAGCCCTGCACCCTTGACCACCATTGTCGAGTGCACCGCTGCAAATGCCGCGACTGTGTGCGCTGTCCCCGATGAGTGCTCTCGTCCCGTGCACGCCACCATGCTGTGCCTGGATGCGCCGCTCCTTACCTTCGGCCCCAGCGGTGAGCCCGCGCCTGTCACGTTCAACTTCGATGTGCTCGTGCACTTGACGACAAGCACCGGTGTTATCACTTCTCGTCGTCTGCTGTCCGTGGCTGATCCCCGCAGCAAGGCGCCCAGCAATGCACCCAGCAAGGCGCTCAGCACTGGCCGTGGCCTCCTTACCACCGGCAGCACTGGCGACAGCAAGGTCACCTCCATCCAGATCTCGACTAAGGTGTCCTGCCCTGCAGGTCAGCAGGTCATCACCGGGTCCAACGGCAAGAATGTGTGCGGTATCCCCGGGGTCGCCACTCCCAACGGAATTACCTCCGGCACGACCGGTGGTGCCAGTTTGCGTTCGGTGTCCGACGAGGTAGTGGGCGCATCCGACTTCAAGGTGGACGTTGGCGCACAAGAGGATCAGGCCACGGATGCGGCAGACACCACCGACGCGCTTCAGGGCACTTCCATGCTCGTGGGTGCGGCTGCTATGCTCCTCGTTGGGCTCGCAGTTGCAGGTGTCGTGATCCAGCGCCGCCTGTCGAATGGTCGCAAGAACGCAGAGCTTTTGAACAGGGCCGCGGAAGGGGAGGGTGGTGCAAGCACGAATGCAGACGTAGGCACTCCCTAAACACAGTAGACCCAATAAAGTGGATAGTCAGTTGTACAAACAGTTTAGTTTTGGATAGAAAATGAAAATTGAGTGAATGTATAATATTTATCGGCTTATTTTTACGGGCTAAACAATCGCTTGGTGTGGTGTAAAGTGTGTAAATGCAGTAGTATGATAAAACTATAATGTACGGACAATCGGTTTGGGGTGTAACAGATATTCATTTGTGCGGGTTTGGAACAACGCGCACGTTCCGACCATTCACTTCAAAGAAGATTTGGTTTTCCCGGCGACGTTTCCTGTCCGCTGCAACCCTTGCGTAATGTGCCTCCATCTTTGTGTCCTCATCCTCAGACTCGCTGTCGGAAGTATCGCAACGCGCCTCGTATATTTCAAGGCCCTTGAGATTTTCGTCCAGTTTCACGAGCAATTTACCGTGAGTCGCGCGCAAGTTCTTGAGGTTGATCCCGGGAAGCGAGGCGTCCTCAACGGACTTGGCTTGTGTGAACAGGATGGTTCGTAGTGTTGTGTGAAGGTCTGCGCGGGGAATTGTATCCCGCTGGCCTTGACTGTGCTCAAAACAAACGAAGATTTGTTCAACCAGGTTATCGACTTCACGTTTAGTTTTCCCGAAAACCACACAGCCAAACAACCAGTCGGGCAAATGTTTTGTGTGCATTGTTTGTTGTGACACAAAGGCGTATACACCAGTGGTTAATGTGGGTATACGCGTAATTTACTGTGTGTTTAATCGCAGATTGCGCTGAATAATTCCCCTTTCTCCAGTTCGTATACACGACGTGCCGTCAACTCTTTGCAGTAAGTAAACAACACATCGCTGAATCGCTGCAAATACAGTCGTTGGTCAAGCGAATACCCCATTTGCGAGCGAAGCAGGTCCTGCAATACAAACTGCAGTGCATCCACTCTGACAACAAAATCATTAACAGTCGTCGATGCCATAAGTTCCTCCTCCACATACAATGCAAATAATTGCTGCGGACAACACCAATCTGCACCGGGCTCATCATCTTTAAAGGAGGTCAGGCTCAAGTTTTTCACAAACGGGCAGAATGCCTTTGATTCCGAACGCTCATCGAGCACGGTCTTGAGCAAAGCGCTCTGAGCTGGCTTTAACCACTCCAGTGGAATTTCAAATCCATTCAACGCGTGAGTCATAATCGCCCCTCGCATCACAGAAAAACACAGCGATGTCTGGAAGATCACAGTGTATGCCGACATATAATTTTCCGTCAGCGCCACACCCCGGTTTTCGAAATTGTTGCACCATTTACCAATGATAACTCGCGCCAAGTCATGTTCGGCAAATATCGATCGAAGTAGTGCGCGATAGCCCATGGGCTTGTATTCATTACTAAGACAGTGTGTTGTATTGACTCGTGTTTATGGAACCAACCCCCCACCCTCACCACCCTCCCCTCCTACGCGTTCATTGCCTCCTTGCCAGCCCGATGTGGTTCCACCCCCTTTAGTGTGGCAAAGAGGTGGGATACCAATAGGCCGCCGTCTGACATCATATTGGACATGTTACACAATGCGGTGGATTTCCCAATTACTTTGTGTGGGAATGGCACCTCCCCGGGCATGAGCGCCACGCGGGTGTAGGGGCAAATCCAAACAGCGATTCCTGCTGCCGTGACGGTTGCCTTCATGAACTTCTCTTCGTTGACACTTGCACGTTCGGCGTGGGTAAGCGTGTTCGCCCATTTCTCAAAGTCGTCATGGGTCTCCTTTGACGGCTCTTTATCGCCAAACCGCTTTTCATACCCAAGCGGATGCGTCGTACGCTGAAATCGGAAGGAGATACTTCCAACTGCGCTTGCGTTTGGCAATTCAACCGGAAGGTCGGCAGATGCTATGCGTTTTGCCGTGTTGAGTGCAGGTGAAGGACGGTGTGATGCCTTGCAGTCTTTCACGCGTTGGAAGCCCGCGACTTGAAGGACACTATGTCCAATCGCGAGAAGCTCCTGTGCCAACTCTGACGTTGACACCGCACTTGTACGCGTGACGAAGAGACGAGAACTATCGACGACATCGAAGTTGAATGCTGGTAAAGTGGTCCCCGGCTGGCAGAACTTGGTAGGGTACAGCCGCATGAATTCTCGAAGAAGGAGCGCAAGGACGGGAATCGCGTTGCGTGGAATTGCAGATGGCTGGACCCGAACTTGCTTGTTTGTGGCCAATGACATAATTGCAAGGGTAACGCGCTGGCGTGCCATGAGAGCTTGTGCCGTGTCGTCGGGAAATTCGAGATACGCCTCGGAACCACCGTCGCTGTGAACAAAGGTGGCTTCGTTTGGAAGGGGAGCGATTCCGTCTTCGGCGAGAATAGCCCGGACGGATGCAAGCATCGCAATAAGATCCTCACAAAACAATTGACACGTCGGGTGGCGACTAAAGAAGTTGCTAACGGCGAGGTTTGATTTGTTTTCCCACTCCTTCTTGACGAGGTCGACCGCTTTCGTGGGAGCCCCCTCCGGTGGATGATTCTTCTTCATGATGTGTGACTGCTGTGCAACTGCAAACAACTGCCCAAGCCCTTCGACGAATAAGGTCATCAGGTCGAACGTCAACTTTGAAGCCGTCTCCGATGATTCACCGGTGACCGGGTTGACTTGCATAAACCCGATCGAGGTCATTGTGAAGAAGGCGAATGTGTTGGCAACTCCATTGACCACCCGAGTCCGGCGTAGATCGGTTCGTACGGCAGTCGCATCCTTCCACACTTCTTTGATGACACGACGGGCGCCCTTGAGGAGTGGTTTGTCTTCAGCTAGAATGTCTTCCATCTCGATCGCGACGGAATTCTCAACCTTGTGGTCGGTGTCGTCGGTCTCCATGAGATTATCCATCATATTCAAGAAGTCGACATCTTCAGGGGCGGGGTTGTTGTCAGAAGCGCGGGGTGGTACAGGGATACTCTGCGGACTGAAGCAATGTAAATTGTCTCGGTTCGGGGTCCCTGCGGCTGAGGCCGTATCTGCGTCGGAGAGAACACTTGCCGCGCCTGGACTAGAAACTTGACCGTCCTTTGTTTCTTCTGCTACGGATGTGCGCATGAACGAAGTAATCTTGGGGCCAATGTCCACGCCACTTGGTGGTCGTTTTCGGTTTCGCTTTACAGTCGGTTGCTTAGTAGCAAGTGGGTGCGTTGAGATGGTCGAGCCGTAGAGGGTTGCCTGCTTCGACATCTTGACTGGAGTTGAAGAAGACGAGAGATGGCACAGGAGGAGGAGAGAATTTCGATGACGGAGAAGGGCGGAAAAAGGCGGGGGGTGTGCAAAAAAGTCCAGCTGGCGCTTTTAATCACAATTAGATAATTATCTATTACAAGTAATAAAACGTAAAGGGTACCGGTACTGTTGTCGATACACGATTATATTACGCGTGTTCAGCGCAGAGTAACGGTCATACATAGCAACAGTTCACACAGTTAAGAACCAACTCTCCATGTTATGGCATACCAATCATCAACTATTTACCATGTTTAGTGCGCCAAGTACGACTACGCAATGCGGCCGAATAGTGCACGCACAGTGCGTATGTTCGCGTTTCTGTTGATCGCTCTCGCGACTATCGCAACATGTAGCGCACAGGCGACTGGTTCCTTTGGGGTACTCCACGGATTAGGGGGGGTTGTTGTTGATGCAAGCCTCCTCACCACCTTTGATGCCGTCGCCGCCACCTACATTGTCACCTCCCCGATCACGGTCGATCACGCCCAAGGCCCGGCAGCGGACATTACGCTTGATTTCACGGACAACACGTACCACTTCAACTTTGCAGCCCCCGGTGGCTTCATTAACCTATTGTCCCCCGTGAACAAGCTCACGATCAAGGGTGGAACCTTTAGTAACATCAACGCGTGTGTGGTTGATGGCGCAGCTGTTGCGCATGTGGTGCTTGATGGTGGAGCCCACGTCACCACTGGAGCCCCTCTTTGCTCCCAGCCAACCAGTTTTGAAACTACGACGGGCACGATCCTGAACTTCCCTGGCCCTGAACCGTACTGAATATAATGACACTTTGGTACACGATCGAGTCACGTTATTTTTGGTTTTACAGTGGCGTGGTTTGGTTTTGTCCATCGCAGCTTGAGTTGTTCACATGTGAGTTTGTTTGTCCATGCAGGAAGCGCCCGGAGTGTTACTCCCTTCCCGTTACTCACGATCAGCAAGTACTGGTGCGCATCAACGTGGTATTTTTCGCGGAGGATCGCCCTTGTCATTCCAAGTTGTAGCATCGCATGATTCAATGCGGTGCTGGGTATAACACTCCCTTCAAGGTTAATCAAGGGACCGTGCCCGTAGGTCGAATTTTGATAACCAGCCTTAAATTCGATAATAACCACCCGCCCCCATGTGTCCTCCCCTACTGCATCGATCGCAGTCGCAACGTGTGTGTCTGGATCACAGATCGCAACTTCGCACGCAATAAGCCTGATTCCACGGCTATTGAGTGATGCAACGATCTGCCGTGCGAGTAAATCGGACGGAGGGGTCCCAATGTCACACAGCGCTGCCAACTGGGTATGCACTCGGATGCCACGTGACTTTTCAACTGCAAACCGAGGGCCACTTGAACGAGAATGTGATTTTCGGTGAAGGTATGTCGGGAAAAAAACTGCACGGAGTGTTGGGAGAAGCCCAGACTGAATAACCCCATTTCGCCGAAAGCATGAGCGAGACGCATCAAACTCCGGTGACAATGGTTGGACCGCATCGAGGAATGAGGATGCCATTGGTTGTGTACTTGCTGCAATCAATATTCAAGTGTTTATAGCTCACAGTCCGCCATTTCGAGTTTAAAGTGTGTTTATGGAGAAGGTGACCTTGGCGAAGGTGACCTTGGCGAAGGGATGCGCATGTACAAGGAGATGTTGCGAAGCAGTGCTTCGTCGCCGAATAAAACCCGTGCGGTTTTCTTGGTGCCCTTCAAGCTCAGCGGCTCCGAACGGACTGCTTTGACAGGTGCCCGTGGCACGTGCCGGGGTTTCTGACTGTTGATCATGGCACGGATGGCTTCCGGTGACTTTAGACTGAGCTGCGTGAAGAAAGGCCCGGATTTCTCATCGAGGTCGCTGTCACTGTCGTCGCTGATACTAACCAACGATGGCATGTCTGAGTCGGTGCCGCTTTGATCAAGAAGGGGAGGGGGGGGGTCGCTGTCGTCGCTGCTCTGGTCGCTGTCGACGAGAGGAGTGATTCGTGCATGGGTGGCACCAAACGTTGTCTCAGAAAAGCTGTCTTTCACCATCTGCGTCAACACCTGGACGCAAAGGACTGGTTAGACAAGGCTGGCTGGTTGTGTAACGCTGAAAGGGTGCACACCACGTCCGAAACTGCCATCTTCACCTCGATGATTGAAAAAATGAAAATCCATGTGTCTTAAGGACCATGGTAGATAATTATCTAATAGTTAATCATCAATTAGGTAATTACTGAAGTAGATAATTACCTAGTAGATAATTATCAAAATCGTCTTTATAACGGAGGACACCACAACTTTGACCCACACACCAACATGACAACAGCCACCCCCGAAGACACATGCACCAACCCCACCACCAAACCCACGTTGGCCATCTGTGAACCAACGCGTGCGTCTTCTCGGATGAACCCATTCATTATGGTTGACTCAACACAATTGGTGCACCAAGTATTTGAGGCGGCACAAGAAGACACCGCCGACTACCTCGACCGGGTGCTTCTCCAGGCCAACATCCTGAAGTGCTTCAATGCGCGCCTCGTCATGCTTCGAAGCATGTTCAGCCTCATCCACACCACCAATGCAATCCCGACGCATCAGATCAACGATGTCATGACCGAGGTCATTTCGAAAACCACGACCTGTGTCCACGACCAGCTTACCGAGCTGCGGGGAAACCACGACGACAAGGACAGCACCAAACTACTTCTACATATCTGCACGAACGTCGACATGATTAACCGGTTCTTCAGGCAACAGCTTGAACACCTTCCACCCTCGCTTGTGGCGATCTGCAAACGACACACAACCGCCCGTCACGTTTACTACGGACAACGACTCTTCTACGTGTTAGGCCAGAGGGGGTTTCTCAGTCACGTCAACACGTCGCCACAAGAGATGCTGGACGAAGTCGTACCAGAAACACCCCCGACGAACGGCCCGGAGTTGGACTGGCCTTCAGTGGAGGATGCAGTCGTTGCCATCAAGACTATCCCAGGCACCCCGGACATCCCATCATCACCACGCGAAACCAACAAGCGTAAGCAGCCAAGCGACGCGGAGGAGGGGAACATGACCTCTCCGCCGATTCAGCGACAAAACACGTCTGTACTGTAAAACAACTTTAACAAACAAGGGGAATGTGCGTTGAGGGTACACTTGGTTTACTAGTCCGAATAGCGCGAAACGCACATCGTGCACGGGGCGAAGGTAATGCACTGCCCACACGAAGTGGACACATCCGGTTCGTCCGCATGTAAATTGGTTGTAAATCCCAGCCCTTTCATGCACGCCGTTGCGCGACAAACAGTTTGCGTGCATTTGCACTGTATAACTTCCTCGGGATAGCCCGAGCAGTAGTCACATCTCTCTGCGCACCCTTTGCACCAGATCATGTCGGGCGCATGGAAGCCAACTCCACAGTCGTAACACACCGGTGTGCTACAATTGCCACATGCCGTGTACTCTACGCGAATACAGCAATTGCATAGCACGTCTTCCTCAATGCACTCCGAGCATCCAAGTGGCGGCTCCTTTTCGTCAGTGGACGAATAATAGCGAATGCAGTCGGTGCATATGGTTTTGTGTACAGAGATGGTCATGGTGGGTTGTGGTTTAGCACAAACGGAACCCTGAATTACTTATCGCTAATCACGGATCATCGCACTGTTAACACACACATGTGTTTACCATACACCCATGACATAGCGGTCACTTTAACCCTGAAGTGAATACCAAAAGAAGGGTGCGGTTCGTAGGTGATGAAGAATGAGTTTACACTGCACTCGTTGCCTGGCGCTTCAGATGGGGAGGAGATGTCAAATCGCCCGCCTCATCGTCTACTTCAAAACGCCTCTCGCCGCGGTCTTGTGATGATCGTGGGGAGGGTAGTGGCGAAATGGCCGGTGAAGGTACAGGAGTCGCCGTGCGGGTGTTGATGTTATCCCCCTCCATCGCCTCTCTGAAAACTGGGTAAGGGGTGAACTGGTAAGACCATTCGAATGGAGGGGTCCAATGCCGTTCCCCGAGGTCACCTCCCAATTCCGCGAAGACCGGAATCAAACCATCACACATGTTCCACACTGAAAGGAGGTCCTCGCGGAAAGTGGTTTTGTGCTCCACCCTCCACAACCGAGTAAGTGCAAGTTCGGCACTGGTAATGACATTACAAGTGAATGAGCATGTGGCGGTTGCATTGGCTGGAGACGTGTCGCGTACGAGTCGGTGAATATCCATGCCACGCTTGACGATGATGTCGGACACGTAGCCGATGACCGACCCAACTGTAGTACGATACTCATTCTCCGCGCGTATCTTATCGAAATTGGTTGTCAAACCAATCGTTGTCTCGAGGAGAGCATCGAGATCGTCGACAAACGGTACGGGCCTTGCGATATGAGCCATTGGTGAAAAGACGAAGTTGCTGTTGCCAGTCGGCAACCCTCCCTTTACCAAGACCAATAGATAATTTTCTATATGGTACCCATACAAATGATAATTATATAATAGATAATTATCTAATTCACACTTCAATTCAAATGAAGTGCGCGCGCAAACTTCTTGTCACCACACCTCACCACCCATGCAATCACCAACCAGCGACCTGAGCAACGCCGACAACGGGATTTACTCGGTCGCCATCTCAAGTGCGGTTGCGCGTCACTTCACAACCGCGAGTCGCGCCATGTCCAGGATCTTACCTGCGCGCTTCACAACATCCCACACTACAAAGTGGTCAGCGTGGAGTAAACTCATCAGAGCGAACTTGTCTGGGGCAGATGCAAGATCCTGTATACAAGAACTCACGCCGATCACTCTCATCGATAAATCGATGGTGATGGCGTTGTCCGCATTCTGTCCAGATCTCCAACTGCACAACGCGGCCAACACAAAAACCACGGTCGCCAACGTCATAATTGCCATCATTCTAGACGACTTCCTCATCTTCGCTCCATTTGGTCTGGTTCTCAACTGCGCGTATTTCAAAACCCACGGGTACACCACTTCAACGCGCCGAAACGAACCAGACATTCTCAACGCACAGCTCAAAGACGCCGTCCGCATCTTGGTGGAATATTTCACGGGCAGCGACCGCGATGTCAAGCTCCAGCTTGGTATTTTCGGCATCCCAGAGGGGTTCATCACCAACAACCTTCGCATGCCATCACTCAAACACAACAAAGATCGCCTGTGGGGATCTCCGTGTTTTCAAGAAACAACCGTCGAAGACCGCATCGAACTAGACATCACCCCGCCAGAGCTCGCGCTGTTCAATATGGGGTTTGCATGTGACTTGGAGGTAGACGAGGAGAATTTCTTCAACGACCCAGACTGGAACAAAATCCCAAGTCGCTGCACAAGCCCATGTGACTCCCCTCTCAGCGGTATCTTCTACGACACCCATCAACAATCAAGCGCCTCCGCAAGGTCAACCCCCATTTTCAAGCCCGACGCGAAGGGATTCGTCCATTAAAACAACCAACCAAACATACCGACTCCTCGTAGATAAATATCTAATAGATAATTATCTAATACACAATTATCAACCCAAAGCCCTTAACAATCGGCTCACCGACAAATACCCCAACCCACCAATGCCATTCACCATTTACGATGAACTCGCCCCACTCCTTAACCTTGACCCGGTAGAAGGGAGTGACCCGACGAGATTATGGAAGGACCCCTTTTTTGACAGAGAACATCAAATTGGACACGCGGAGGTCCTCTCGGCGGCATCAACCCCTGAAGCACACAAACGCGCACCACGGCCCAAAATCCAAAGCAAGCGCGTTCCGCCCCCATTCTACCCACGCAAGGCACCACGCATACACTTACCACGACACGGACAAGTCACCAACCTGTTTCCCGAGGGGAGTGGAATTCAAGCAGTTCGGATCACAAACAAACGAATCACCAAGGTCCAAACCAAGGATGGAGTCTTCACACCACAAACGCAACCACGCCCTCCGATTGTTTCACTCCACGAACTACGAAGTAACACAACCAACGAGTACACTGCATGGACGGACACCACCCCCGAGTGGTGTGATTCCCCATACCCAAGCAACACCGAACCCCAACTGGACATTACAATGGGGTCAGACGATGCACTGAACGATTCAATGGACACAGAGCAGGCACATGACGAACTGGACGCATTCTTTTTGTAATACACACGGTTCATTAACACACGGCCGTGTAAAGACCCCTCTGCTGCACACATGTCGGG
>Ga0206129_10006262_pt1 | contig 12169 bp, 9 predicted proteins | sample Helgoland_Spring_8_FD_148616 | JGI IMG/M metagenome (GOLD analysis project Ga0206129, IMG submission 148616) | Pelagic subsurface seawater microbial communities from Kabeltonne, Helgoland, North Sea - Helgoland_Spring_Bloom_20160502_2 | ecosystem: Environmental > Aquatic > Marine > Epipelagic ...
CGGACAAGCGAAAAGTGGGGAACACCGTGATTTTGTAAGAAGTGAATACTTCGATGCCCTCGACCCTCACTTCACGGGAGGAAACGGCACCTATGCGACCATGCACAGGACCAGGAAATATAAGCTTTGCGTATACCATGGAAAAGGGGTGGGAGAATTATTTGACCTCGATCAGGATCCGTGGGAACACAATAACCTTTGGGACTCACCCGCCCATGCCGATATCAAAAACCAATTGCTCGCGGAAAGCTTTGATGCCCATGTTCTGCTTACCACTGATGTCGGCTCTAAAAGAATAGCCCCCATGTAATTGGGTCTTGTTGTAACCCCTTTAAATTAGGCTTTTTTACTTTTTTTCAAAAATATTTACTTTCTTTTGAACGTTTTTGGAATTAGTTCCGTCTTACCCATTGACAATAGTCAGTTTGTTTCAGTTTAGTTTGTATTTCAAAAGCCCAAGAACACCGCAGCAATGCGGTGTTTTTGTTTTAAAAAGAATTCAGTAATTTCCAGGTATTACCGATGTATCTAAAATAAATTAACTTTCTTTTGAACGTTTTATAAAGTCTGTTGGTCTTACCCATTGACAATAGTCAGTTTGTTTCAGTTTAGTTTGTGTTTCAAAAGCCAAAAGACACCGCAGAAATGCGGTGTTTTTTTTGGCATAGTTTGAAACTATTCATATAAAAATGACAGCTGTGCTAAATATGCCTTTGCTTCTGAGATTATGATGAGATTGAATTAACACCCAATGAAGAAGCTATTCACATTAAGCATATGTCTAATACTTGAAGCATTTTCTACCTCCCGCCCTAACATTATACTCGTCATGTCAGACGACCACGGTTACGGGGACTGTGGATTCACCGGTCATCCTTTTGTGCAGACTCCCCATTTAGACGATATGGCCAAATCAGGTGTTGTCTTTAATCGATTCTATGCAAGCGCACCGGTCTGTTCACCCACCCGGGCAAGTGTATTGACTGGAAGGCACCCCTTTCGGGTAAATGTTCCCAACCATGGCCACTACCTAAGACCTCACGAAACCACAATTGCTGAAAAACTCAAGGAAGCCGGATACCTGACCGGACACTTTGGAAAGTGGCACATTGGATCTGTTCAACCCGACAGTCCAACATCTCCAGGAGGTGCCGGTTTTGATGAATGGTTATCCGGTCTCAATTTTTTTGATAACAATCCCTTTCTAAGCCGAAATGGAAATTTCGAACAGATTGAAGGGTCCGGTACGGTCATAACGATGGATGCCACCCTTGCTTTTTTGGAAAAATACCATCAAGGCCCCAAACCTCTCTTTATTGTGACCTGGTTTCCTTCTCCCCATGCTCCCCACCGCGAGGTCCAACAGGACATGCCCAATGCGTCTACTCTCTACAATAAACAAAGAACTGGAATGAAAGGATACTTTCGCGAGATCACCTTGCTTGACCAGCAAATGGGTAGGTTACGTAAAAAGCTTCAGGAATGTAATCTCACGGACAATACACTTCTATTTTATTGCAGTGACAATGGTGGGCTCGATCCTAAAACATCTGGCGGTCGAGAGAGAAAGGGCAGTATTTATGAAGGGGGTTTACGCGTACCGGCAATTCTCGAATGGCCTAATCGCTTTTCTGCAAAAGAAGTTAACACTCCCTGTATTACATCAGATCTTTACCCTACCCTTCTTAGCATAGCCGGAATCGAAAAGGAAAAAGATCAGCCCCCTTTAGATGGAATTAATCTAATGCCGATCCTTTATGGCAAAAAGAACAAACGTCCCCCATTTGGATTTTGGTATGGATTCAGAAACGGACAATCCACATGGAACGACCGTATTATAAAAGATTTACTTGATGCCCAAAAAAGTGGAAACCCGACCCCCTATCCGGAACGCATTCTCAAAAATGTAAACGAGTTCGAAACATTCGATCCGGACAATCTTCTTGGACATGCCGCGTGGAATGGTTGGCCTTGGAAGCTCCACCGTATACAAACTAAAGAAGAAACCTATTACGAATTGTACAACTTAGAAAAAGACCCAATGGAGTCTCAAAATCTAGTCGTTACTCAGAGAAAGAGAGTTCAATCCATGACCAATGCCCTGGAAAGTTGGCAAAAATCCGTTCTCCAAAGTTGGTCTGGAAAAGACTATGAAAAAAGTGAAAAATAGAACGAACAGAATTTAATTAATAAAGCATGCCTGGATATTTCTACCATCGGGGAATCACCCTGCTTTTCACTCTACTTTTCTTTACCCTTTCCGCTTCTGAAAAAAAAGAGCCTGTCATAACAAAAGAAATTAAACTGAAGGCGGAACCCGGAATAAAAGCTATTTTGCAGGTGCAAAAAGTATTTGGTAAATATTCCATCGAAACACCCCAAATATTTAAAAGGAACCATCAAGAATTTGAACATATAGAAATTGTAAAAGACAAAGAATTGGAAAGTGCCTTTATGTTTACCCTTCGTAGGGATATTGACGGCGACCGGGATAAGGTATGGCCTCAAGGTAAGGAAAGACAAAGAAACGAAATTAAAGGCTACCAGCGGTCACCAGAACCAATGAAAGCGAAAGTAAAAGAAACTCATCATATTAAGTGGTATCTTAAGATTGATAAGTCCTTTCAAATCAATAAGGAATTTTGTCACTTTTTTCAATTAAAGGCAGTGGGCTCAAATAACATAGATGATCCGATCCTCACCTTGTCGGGAGTAACGGAACGGGGGAAACCCCAACTTCAGTTGCAATGGTGGTCGCTCAAAGAGTCAGGTAGGATCTTTCTGATCGACTGGGAAAATTCAAAAGATAAATGGTTAATATGTGAATGCATATCAAACTATTCTAAAAACGGTTCCATTGATTTTTCTATTCGCTCCATGGATGGTGAAATTAATCTCAAAAAACAATTGAATAATCTGGAAACCTGGCGGGATGGATTTGAATTTGTACGCCCGAAATGGGGAATCTATCGAAGCTTGGCAAAAGAAAAAAATAAATTAAACCCACAGGATCAAATTTGGATGAATAATTTTTCGATCCGTAAGATTTAGTCTAGAATTACTGACCCTAAGCTTGCCCTAACTGCCTTCCCGTTCAATGATAGGTCCCTTATGACTGATCCCAGAGAAAAGCAGACCACGGTTCACTCCGCTAGACCATGGGGTGACATCTTCATGGTTGTGCGTAACCAAAAATGTTCGGTTGACCTGACCGAAGTAAAACCAGGCGAGCGAGCAAGTTTACATTCTCATGCCATCCGGCATGAACTCTTTCATTTCATGGATGAGGGTGCAGTCCTTGAAATTGACGGTAAACTCTTTCATCCCAAAGCTCATGAAGAATTCATGATCAAACCAGGTCAAAAACACCGGTTCTGGGCAGAAGATAGAATTTTTCGAATGTTGGTGGTCAGTTTTGGTGAATGGAGGGCAGAAGACCAAATCCGCCATGAAGACGACTACGGCCGAAAAGGAGAAACCCTCAAACTTTAAATGCCAAAACCACGCATAGCGGTAACCATGGGCGACCCCGCAGGGATTGGCCCGGAGATCTGCCTGGATCTTCTAACCGATTCCTCCATTGCGGATCTTTGTACACCGATTGTATTTGGAGATGCCAATGCCCTCAGACTATGTGCCCAAAAAACGGATAAATCAGCAGATTTCAAAGAAATCAGTTCAAATGACTTAGTTTCTGCAACTGAGCCTTGTGTCCTCAACCTTGGGCTTATCGATCAAAGTCTCTTGGAACCGGGCGTGGTCAATAAAGCCACGGGTCACGCCACCTATGGATATATAACCCAAGCAATCGATGCCTGTCTTTCCCAATGCGTCCATGCCGTGACCACCTGCCCGGCCAACAAAGAAGCACTGCAATCCGCCGGAATTCCCCAACCGGGACACACCGAAATTTTTGCCGATCGGACCCAATCTAAAAAATTCTGCATGGCCTTTATTTCCGATGAAATCAATTGCAGTTTGGTCACCGTGCATGCTGGCTATCAGGAGGTTCCCCATTTACTGAACGAACAAAGAATTGTGGATGTAATCGAACTTACTCGGGACACACACAAAAAATTGCTTGGAAAAGAGCCACGAATCACGGTATGTGGGCTTAATCCCCACGCTGGGGAAAATGGTTTATTCGGAAACCGCGAAGAAGAACTTATTATAAAACCTGCAATGGATAGAATGCGGAAGGAAGGTTGCGACCTCGTAGGCCCGGTCCCTGCCGACACCGCCTTCACCCAATCGCAAAGGAATGTGACCGATGCCTACATCTGTATGTATCACGACCAGGGACTGATTCCAGTCAAGACAATCGCCTTTGAATCAGCGGTGAATGTCACTCTGGGTCTCCCCATCGTCCGTACTTCGGTGGATCATGGAACCGCCCTCGACATCGCTTGGCTTGGCAAGGCGGACTCCCGCAACCTCAAATCGGCCGTTCGGCTTGCGGTGCGGTTGGCAGGCTGAGAAAATTTTGAGGGACAATCCTTCCATGGTAAAAATCAAATTTCTTTTCACCCTACCCGCTTTCTTTGCTTTTCAATTGTTTTCGGAAGCACCCCTATTACGGGACTTCATGGGAATCAATGGACATTTCCATTTCGATCCAATCCAATACGCCCAAACCTGCAAACTTGCTCGCAATTACCATAATCTAAATTGGGATGTAAAAAAGCCCGGTGATCCCATCACCTTTCCCGTTTGCGTAAATAAAGTGAATTGGAAAACCCATGTGTACGGAAAATGGACCGCACAAAATTTCGAAAATAGCCTTTGTGCGCAGTTCGGATCCTTTGGTGAAAGTAACAAGGACTATGCCTCCATTTGGAGGAATCAGGAGGGCTGGTGTTTTGAATATGGTAAGGCGATGGCACGCTACTTCGGACCTTCGGGGAAGGAAAAGCTGATCACTTCAATCGAGATCGACAACGAACCTGGGAACGATTTTGACGATGCTCTTTATCAATCGATTTTTAAAAATATGGCCCGGGGAATCAGGGCTGGAGACCCGAAAGTCAAAATTGTCACCTGTACGGCCCATGCCACAGCAGCCGACAAGTATTCCAAAGATTTGCGGAAAACTTTTGCTGATCCTGAGATGCTCCCACTTTTTGATGTCATAAATCTGCACACCTATGCTCAGCTAAAAAAAGGAATAACCCAAAGCCCTTGGACTCGTACCTATCCTGAAGGCAAAGACACCCCCTATCTCCAGGTTGTCGAAGACACAGTCCAATGGAGAGACCGAATCGCCCCCGACAAGGAGATCTGGATAACCGAATTCGGTTATGACTCCTGCACCCCAAAGGCAATGGCCAAACGCTCGGGGTGGTTCGAAAAGCTGGATTGGCGAGGAGTTACCGACTTGCAGCAAGCCCAGTATTTGATCCGTTCCTTTCTGCTGTTTGCATCCATGAAAGTGGATCGTGCTTACCTTTACTTTTTTGACGATAAGGATGAACCTCAAGTCCATGGTTCATCGGGTCTCACTCGCCACGGAAAACCAAAACCAAGTTTCTATGCAGTTAGCCAACTTTACCGGATTTTGGGTGATTATCGATTCGAACGCATTATTAAACGAACCGAGCAGCTTTACCTCTTTGAATTCTCCAAAGAAGATAAGAGGAATCATCTCTGTTGGGTGGCATGGATGCCGACTGGTTTCCGATCCGATCAAAAAGTTAAAAAAACTGGTCGAACAACTGAGATCACACTTACCGACCTGCCCGCGAAACCAAAACAAATCTTGGCCATGCAAACCTCGGAACAAACCCAAAATAAAGACTTCGTTTCGACCTTGGAGTCTATTACTTTCGAGCTCAGCGAAAGCCCAGCCTATCTATTCTTCGAACCGAAAAAGTAGTTCCTCGTCTTCGATCAATTTCTTTGTATTAAAATCCGACTAGTTGAAGACCAGGCACCTTAGGTTCATCGATGAATTCTACGAAGTGTAATTCCGTATTCCTCTGCTAGTTTCGAGTGAAAACTTTTCAAATCTGAGAACCAAACAAGGAGTTTTATAAAAAAGTTACTTCCCTTCCTTCCACCACTTCTTCATTAAAGCAATATTTGCTTTTATTTCCTCCAGGCGATCTCCCCGTCCTCTCTTCGCAAGGCCATCCAAATAAAGCTGCATATCACTGTCATACATTTTCATCGATTCCACACCCTGCCCCCTGTCTTTAGTTTCAATAATCCATTGATCAAGAGTCTTTCTCATTTTCTGTAAAACTTTTGAGTGCCTAGATTCACTTGCCAAGTTTTGTAATTCCCATGGATCGTTTTTTAAATCATAGAGTTCTTCTTTCGCCCGCTTCGAAGAAAGTAATAAATTCTTTTGCAAATCACTAAGCTTACCTTTTTCTCCCCAATCCCGAATGGCTATATATGTATCCTTATTGTCTTTATAGGCGCAGGGTTGTAAATGAGGACGATCCGGGTATCCGTTTCGAATGTACTTATAGCGCAATGTTCGTACCGCCCGGATACGGTCATAGGTCTCATCACATCGATCTCTGGCACTTACCGCAAATTTCCGTTTGAGCACATTTGGACCGAAGAGCGTCCGGGCTTCCATATACTTAGGAATATCAATACCCGCGAAATAAAGAGAGGTGGCGGCCAAATCGATATGCAACACTGGTTCTTTTCTTACCGTTCCACCTTTGACCCGATTAGGAGCATGAACAAAGAAAGGAATCATCATGCCCTCATCATAGCAAAACTGTTTCCCCCGTGCATGACTGACTCCATGATCGGTAATGAAAAGGATTACTGTATTTTCAAATTCACCCTCCTTTTTTAAACGATCAACAATTTGACCAACCTGAAAATCCATCAGGCTGAAGGTGTCCAGATAAGCGGCCCAGTCTTCGAGAACCACCGGATGCCTTGGGTAGTATGGTGGCAATTTAACATCGGCAGATTTAACATGAGGAATATCTTTTGACGAACGGGCCTGGGAACGGGCCTTCCCTCCACTAAGGCAAATCTTTGCGAAGAAAGGTTGCTCCTTCTTTCGACCTGACCATTCGGCTGAATCAAAAACGCTGGGGTTCCATTCAAAATTATAGTCCGATTTCCCCAGTCTATTTTTATGTTTTGGGCTGGCAGTACCTGCGGCTGGCCCACTTGAACCTAAACAGGTGTAGTAACCGGCGTCTTTAAATAATTCAGGGATTAATTTGATATGGTCCGGTTTCTGAATTTTCACTTCACCACGCCCGCTTCGGTGATGATGTGCTCCAATACTCGTCTGAAACATACCGGTGATCAATGCTGAACGGGCAGTTGAACAGACGGGTGCGGTGACAGAGGCATTGGTGAAGCGAATTCCATTAGCAGCTAATCCATCCAGCACCGGAGTGTGGACAAGTTTTTCTCCATTAAAACCGTAGTGTTTTGATTGGTCCTCAACAACCAGCCAAAGAATATTGGGACGATTTTGTTCCGCACTTAAAAAGCTAAAACTTGAGAAGGTATAATAAAGAAAGATTAAAATTAAAACAGGTTTCATGACCCGCATCTTAATTTCAACTTACGCATTCAAACAAGTTTATAAGATCCCTTAAACTCACTTCTTCAAGTGAGTGAAGATACCAATTTGCATCTTTAAGACTAGACGCGTTATGAATTGCAGTGATTCCCAAAACCTTCATGCCTGCGTTTTTTGCGGATGACACTCCATTTGGGGAATCATCAATCGCTAAACAAGCTGAAGGAAAAATCCCCATCCCTTCTGCAGCTTTTGCATAAGTGGCGGGGTCAGGTTTTGTTTTAGCTACATCATCGCTGGTAACTATGGACTGAAATAACCCGTTTAACTTCCCTCCCGCCAGAGTGGAAAAAGCAGCTTCCACATCGGACCTTCTTGATCCAGTGGCCAATCCAATCGGAAACTTCTCGGCAACCGAACAGACTAATTCAATAGCTCCCGGCATTGCAGTAGCTGATTCCCCAACCAGTCTTTGATAGGCTACAGCTTTCTTTTTCGACCATTCCTGAAATAAGGATTCATCATATTCTATCCCGGAAAACTCAGCCAAGCGTCCCATGGCAAAGCGTTCATCCCCACCCGTACACTTGGTAAGAAAAGTTTCATAGGTTTGATTCATCCGCTCTCCCATTGCTTCGCAAATCGCACTGTAATGAGTGTGTTCGCTTTCGATAATTACACCGTCCATATCAAAGACGACACCCTTTAATTTGGCCGTCATATGATTAGGAGATCAAACTTGAAAAACCCTCAGGCAAATACATCCATCACGGGGTTTGCCTTGTCTCCACCTACTAGAAATGGACGACCTGATGATGCTTGAAATTTTTCTTGGAGGGGAAGACCCGCAGCCCATCCGATGGTTGCATGAAGGTCCGGAACCGTGACCGGATCATTCGGCAATGCTCCGTCTTGATCGCTTGAACCATAGACATAGCCCCTTTTTACCCCACCACCTGCTAAGACAGAAGAGTAACAGATTGGATAATGTCCACGTCCATTACCGCTGTATTGGGGCTTGCGACCAAACTCAGTGGCCAGAACCACCAATGTTTCATCCAGTAATCCCCTTGCTTCCAAATCAGCAATCAAGGCAGCATATGCCTGATCCAAAGGTGGACTTAAATCTTCCATTTCACTTTCGAGGTTATTATGCATATCCCATCCATCGGTTGCTACCTCAACAAACCTGACTCCAGTTTCAACAAGTCGACGAGCCAGCAAACACCCCTGGCCAAACTTATTTAAACCGAATTTTTCGCGAGTAGCACTGTTCTCTTTTGAAATATCGAATGCATCGAGATCCTTACTTTTAAGTAATCTCAGTGTATTATCGTAAAATTCGCGATAGGACCTGACATTGTCATCCTGGTAGCGTGCTGAAAAAAAGGAGCTTAACTTCTCAGAAAGTTTTAATTTATTTCCCAATGCCTCGCTCCCTCCCCGCGTAGCAATGTTTCGAAGGCCGGTATCGGGATCGAGAATGGGAATCGGACTGTAGGCGGTCGGAAAGAATCCATTCCCTTGTTTGGGAGAAGTATTGATACAAGCAGAGGACGGAAGTGTATCATGACTTGACCCAAGATAGTGCTGTGACCACGCCCCAAGATTTGGATGTTTAACGGTATTACGTTGGGCAAAGGCAGTGCGCATAAAGTATTGAGCCGGTCCATGAACTCCAATTTTTGCAGTCATACTCCGGATTAAACAAATTTTATCTGCAATTTTCGCAGTCTTAGGAAGATATTCCGTAACCTGAAAATCTGCTTTTGTTTTAATCGCTTTGCCGGGTCCTTGGGTTTTTCCACGCTTCGGGTCAAAGGTATCAATATGGCTCATCCCTCCTCGGACCTGCAAAAATATTATTCTCTTCGCTTTTCCAAACCCAGCTCCCAAAGGAAGCGAGTTGGAAGCTTTTAGATTAGGAAGAACCGTTAAGCCAAAAACACCAAGGGCACACTGTTCGACAAATTGTCTTCTAGAAAATTGAAAAGGTTTCATCATATAAAATTAATTGTTTTACTGAACAAAGAGAAATTCAGTGGAATTAAATAATGCCCAACTTAGGTCCTCTTTCTTCATTCCCTGAGCAAGAGCTTGCTCTATTGCATTCATTTCATCAGGAGTAGGCGGGCGACAGAAAAAGCTCAAAAAAAGAAACTGAACGGCTGACTTAAAATCTCCTGACCTTCTAAGCATTTTTGAAAGCCTGGCATCTCGATCATATAATAAGCGTTGCACTCCACCATTCATCAACATCAGAGCCTGAGGAATACTTCCTTCAACACTGGAGTCATTTACCAAATCACGGGATGACTGCCCAAACATTCTAAGAAAATGATTCTCTGGAGCAGGTTGAGAGAGTTCAGAAGCTCTTAAGAGAAAGTAATCATTCATTTTGACAGGTCTTTTCCCGTCCACAAAGTCCGCCTCAACAATTCTCTGGTTTGATTTTAAATAACCATTGTTTTTCATTAATAAGACTTTCTCCCGAACTTCATCTGGACTCATTTGTTCATATGGAAAATCATAGCGGGTAACCCTGTTTGACCGGTCGACTTTATAATCATCAAGGGAGCTGCCCAATACAAGAGCAAGAATCGAGTCCCAAGCTTGCTCGGCAGACATTCTCCTAAGAACCGGCCCGGGGAAAAGGTAATCTTCAGCATCTCCAGAGCTCGGTGTTACGCTCGATACCGCCTGATAGGCTTTGGAATTTAGAATTACTCGCTGAAACTCCCTCAAATCAAAATCTGCCGCGACCATGACCTTACCGAGCAGTTGTAGTAATTCAGGATTTGAAGCTTTCGTGAGATCATCTAAATCCTCCAATGGTTCCTGTACACCTAAACCAAAAAATCTCTTCCACAAGCGATTCGCAATGGCAATGGCAAATCTAGGATTTTTTTTATGGGTAAGCCATTCAGCAAAATTCTGTCTCAATTTACTTGGGTCTGCTTCATCAACTTTTACAGTTAGCTCTTCATCGTCCCAGACAAAAAGCAAAGGATCAACCTGACTTCCCGGTTTAACATCGCTGTAGGCATAATCATCGGGAAACTTCAATGTCTGAGACGATATTGTGTGAACTCGGGCCAGGTTCTGAGCCACTGCAGATGCAACATCTTGCTTGGTAATGCTTCCGTCCGGTAACTTTAATCGATTCCCCACTTTACGCGGATCTCGGTCACTCACATCGGTGGCCCCAAAAAAAGCAGCTAATTCATAAAATTCACGCTGGGTCCAATCTGCCAAAGGATGATCATGACACTGGGCACAGGAAACATTTGCACTCAGAAAAACATTGAGTGTATTGGACAAGTTATCCAAAGGCATTCCCGGATCTCTAAGCAAATAACCTGTAGGACCGGAACTGGCCAAAGTGCCCTCAGCGGTAAGCATTTTATAAACGACTTCATCCCAACGAATATTTTGGGCAATTTGATCCTTTAACCATCTTTCGTAATGATTGAAATTACTCCTTCTTAATTTCCCACGGTGTCTAAGGAGATCTGCCATCCAATTGAAAAGATGTGAACGGTATCCATCACTGATCAAAAGTTTATCAATAAGCTTTCTTCGCTTCTCAGGATCATTATCTTTAAGAAAATCACCGGCTTCAGAATCAGTTGGAATCCGACCCGCAACATCAAGATAGATTCGCCTTACAAAAACAAAGTCATCCGTTTGTTTATTTGGCTGAACCCCACTCTTTATCAATCTATTTCCAACGGTACGATCAATCCAAAGAGAAGCCGATTTAATCTGATCCACTGTCATGCGAAAATTCTTATCCGCTTCAATCTGAGGAATATTTCTTTTGGACGGCAGCTCCTTGAGTTCCTGAGCAATACTAGGATCGGTTGGTCTTGTGTCCCGTTCCTGACGGTTCTTCTTTTTTCTCTTTCGTTTCGTATCAGTTTCCTCGCTTAAGTCCTTAGGTACTGCTTCAAGAATACTGAAAGCACCAAAATTCAAAGTAAACAGAAGAAGACAGGCTGGTATAAAAAAACGAATCATGAGCTGTGTGTAAGTAGTATGGCTTACTAATCAGAAGATTAAATTAGACTTAATGTAACAAGAAAAAAATTGTGATAAGAAATAAAGTACCCCAATGGGGGCTTAATAAATTTAAATCTATTAACTCATGAAACTCGAAAAAGTTACATTTGGCTAAATAAACAATGTTGCCGATAGTTAATATTGTACATAAGTGTTGATTTTTATTACTTTTTCAACCCAAATAAGTTTCGATGATTAAACTAGTTCTAAAATTCATTTTCCTTATTTCGGTAATTGATTCAGTTTTTTACGGCAGAAGTCCGAATATTCTTTTTATTGCAATTGATGATCTAAGACCAGAGCTAGGAATTTATGGGTCAAAAGTAAAAACTCCTCACATGGATCGTCTTGCTGAAACCGGAGTGCTTTTTGAGAAAGCCTATTGCCAGCAAGCAGTCTGCGGAGCTTCACGACTGTCTATTATGAGCGGGCTGTATCCAACACTTACTGGTGAGCAAACTTTTCATGTCGATGGCTGGAGAGAAAGGCATCCTCATTTACTTACATTAAATCAGTATTTCATGAATAATGGATATAATACGATCGGTCTGGGAAAAATATATCATGGCAATAGCGGACCGGGAGTAGACCCTCAAAACTGGT